>Ga0208645_1002924_pt1 | contig 13110 bp, 25 predicted proteins | sample VirMetDEL_Sep_01_FD_184519 | JGI IMG/M metagenome (GOLD analysis project Ga0208645, IMG submission 184519) | Aqueous microbial communities from the Delaware River and Bay under freshwater to marine salinity gradient to study organic matter... | ecosystem: Environmental > Aquatic > Marine >...
ATGCATGATTGGCGTATGTGGTGTGAGATTCTGGCGGATTGTCGTCAGTCTCTCACATCCTCGTCTTGGACAAAAGAGGTTCAAGATATTTATTCGGAATGTAAACGATACAACCCTAAGTTATCCTACAATATGTTCATGGAGAATATAAATGGCTGTCAAAGTAACGATACCTTGTAGTGTTTGTGACGGACACGGACACTTCGGTTCGTCTGATCTATCCTCAAACAAAACGTCTAAATGCTACGAGTGTGAAGAAAATCCGGGGAAACGTGTAATTATTGATGGACTATGCCACGATGCCTTTGAAGCAATGGAAGACTATCCAAACTGGCTTGAGATTGAGACGAGAGGTGTTTAGAATGTCTAATGAATGGAATGACAGGCTGGTGTTTGGAATGTCTAATGAATGGAATGACAAGCTGGTGTTTAGAATGTCTAATGAATGGAATGACAAGCTGTTGGAAATCTTGTACGATGAGGCTTACGCAGAACTTGTAGCTGACGGTATGGATGAAAAAGAAGCAGAAGAACATGCTGCTGATCTAGCAATTACACGTTTTCACGAGGAGATGTAAGTATGAAAACAAAATATGCTACAGCCTACATGAAGATAGCATATACTTTTTCAGAACTTAGCTATGCTGTACGTCTGAAGGTGGGGTGTATCATTGTAAAAGATAACAGAATTATTTCTATTGGATACAATGGTACACCCTCTGGATGGGACAATGAATGTGAACGTAAAGTTTTGTATCACCCCGACACAGGAAAACAGCTAACACAACCCATGCTTGTGACACGTGACGAGGTTCTACATGCAGAAACAAATGCGATAGCTAAGTTGGCAAGGTCGCATGAGAGTGGATGGGATGCTACCCTGTTCACTACCCATGCCCCTTGCCTAGAATGTGCGAAGCTGATATATCAGTCAGGGATTGCAGAGGTTATCTTTGCAGAAGAATACAGAGACTTTGACGGTATATCTTTTCTAAATATGTGTGGTGTTAAGACCAATCAACTTAAACTGGAGGACGTTTAGATGCTGGGTACTTATCGGAAAAAGCATATAGCGTATTATTCTATGAAACATCATAATAAAAAAAATAAACCTTTCGTTAAAGTTTGTAAGGAGAAGAACATGGAACGTATGAGAATTATTTCTAAAGAAGGTAGAAAGTGGAAAATTCTCCACTCTGATGGACAGATTACGTACCATAAAAGCTTGAAGGCTGCTAAAGCCTATAAACATACGTTAGTAGTTTTTGATCCTTTCCCTGAAACACCCAGTGAAAATCTGGGACCGTCCCAGAAAACCTTGAAGGAGAACCGTAATGTCTAACGAAGTAAAGAAATACAACTGGTTTTATGGTGGTAGTGTGCAGTACACTGTAGAAGAATATATTAGTAAGATACATGAACTTATATCTAGCCCTATCAGGCAAATGCGAGAATGTGATGGTGACCTGTTCATGTCTGAATATCAAAAACTTATTGAAGCTTCAGATAAGTTAGAGCATCTTAACGATCAACTAAACGGTGAAGACAAATGAATATATTCTATCTACATGAAGACCCTAAGACCTGTGCTGAGATGCATTGTGACAAGCACGTAGTCAAGATGATCTTGGAGTATGCACAGCTACTTAGCACAGCACATCATGTACTGGATGATGTGCTTACTCCTCATCCCTTGCTATATAAGCAAACACACAAGAACCATCCTTCTGCTATATGGGCAAGAAACAGTGATAAAAATTATGACTGGTTGTGGTTATTACTTGATAAGCTATGTAAAGAATATACAAAGAGATATAATAAAGTTCACAAAACTGAAAGAGATGGTCGTGTAGAGTTGTTGAAAAACAAACCTATTGAACTGTGGCCCCACAATGGCACATTCACAGAGCCACCACAGTGCATGGACGACTACTGTAAGGTTGAAGGTAACACTATCATGGCGTATCGTAATTACTACATTAAAGAAAAATCTTACATGGCGCGTTGGAAGTTTACACAAGAACCTATATGGTATACCATCGGTATGGCTTGTGAGATGAAAGGAGCAGCATGACCTACGGCACTACATACTTCGCTATAGTTAAGGCAGGACTTGGAGGAGAAGATGTTAAGTTAGTTACTTATCCTTCGTTCGATGAACTTCCGTATCTGTTAAAGGGAAAATTTGTGGAAGATTTAAGAAAAGAGGTTGTAAACTTACACAGACGTGTTATAAGAGAAGAGATTAACAAAGGACAAAAGGAGTTAGACCTATGAACGGCATGCGTATACACGGTGTATCTGACATTAAGATTCAGAAAGTTTACCATCAAAACTGTCAATGGTATGAGGTAACGTGCACTGATGCAGAAGGTCAGAAGATGCAGTTTACTTTATTCGCTAACGACGACACAAAGCTGGAGTTTCTTCCCGATGATAAAAGTTGAGCCAATGGCGGCACTTAAAAACGCAGACTTTATTCTTGACATGCTAAGTGAGTTGAGATTAAATGGCGTAGTAAAAATGAGTATGGTAACTAACGCAGACAACGTAGCAGAGGCAGTGCAGTTTCTTGAGAAGCTAAGAGAAGTAGCTTATAAAGAACTATCACTGGATTACTAGAACCATGAATGCAATCTACGACGCACTAACCGAAACTGGTAAATAAAAGGAAAAGGTACAATGGAAAATCTTATCAACACCGCCGACCGTGAAATCTTCTTCAACGTCTACGAGCAGCCTGTCGTATCTCGTGACCATCGTCACACGGCTGAAGATAAGAAGATGCTTACGCGGACTACTCCTGATGGAGATGTATACCTGAATGTGGTGAACAGTGGCTACCGTGTAGTTGAAAATGCAGAAGTTCTTGAACCGCTGCAACGCCAGATGATCAACTATTTTGATCCTCTTGTTTTAGAAGATGTGAAGATCAAGGATACCATCTCTGCCAATGGTAACGTCTGCTATGCAGAATATATCTTTCCCAAGTTGAAGTATGGTATTGAAACATCTACAGGACATAAGACTGAGTTTGGTCTTCGCTTTGTAATGAAGAACACCTTTGATGGTAAAGGTAGTGTAACCATGTGGTCAGGTCTTATTGACTTTTTCTGCACCAACGGTACAGTTACAGGTCAGTATGACGTTACTCGTAAGCGACACAGCCGTAACTTCAATACTGATGGTTTTATCAGTGCCTTTGAAATGTCTATGACTACTCACAGACAGGCTGTTGAAAAGTACCAGCGTTATGCTGACACTAAGGTAGGTTCTTCTACTAAGGTGCAGCAGTTGTTCGATAAGCTGACGAAGACCAATCGGCAAGATCAGAAGCGTAGCGGAGGATTGTCTGATCGTCTTTTCTCTCAGTGGATTGACGAGGTACGTGTAAGAGGCAACAACCTCTTTGCTGTACAGTCAGCTATGACGCACTATGCATCTCATGGTGACGACGGACGCTTTGACTTGACCAAAGCTGGTGACGGTGGTACACTGTACAAGCGTGGTGACGAAGTTACGAAGTGGCTTCGCTCTAATACGTGGAACGACTTTGTATCGGAGGTTGCTGCGTAATCTTAAACCTTTAATAGGAGAAAGTTATGCGTCGTTATAATTATAAGAACCATAGTGAGATTCCACGCTACATGGCAGACTATCTCACTGATGTTGTTGGTACAGTTGATTCAGTGGAGGAAGTTCCTCTCAATCAAATCAACGACTTCTTAAATGGTCTTGAAGAATGGTATGAAGATGATGTTGAAATGCTTGACAGCACCTCTGCCATGACAATGCACTAACAACCTATGAAAGGAACGGCGGGATATTGTATACGGTCATACTTTATCCCGCCGTTTGTTATTACAATGAATTTTGATTCTAATTTAAAAATACCGTGAAAAACGAACACAGATAATGAATTTTAATTACTATTTGCCTTTTTCGTGAAAAATGATATTGATTGATCATTCTCGTATGTGTGCTAAACTAACAGGAATGGGAGTTAAGATAGAAGATGTTTAAAGTTTTTACATTACTTGTTACAGGCTTCGTATTATCTGCTATTATTTCATTTCAACTTACGTTATGAATAAAATAGAAAAACATATACCAACTCTATTATCTATTGCTGAAGATATAGAGGAGCCTGTCAGGTGTTACCGTCTAGCTGCCGGTATAATATACAAGAATACTCTAGTAAGTGTAGGAGTAAACAGCTACAAGACTGATCCTTTTCAGGCTAAGTACAGTAAGAATGAGAAGGCTATACATCTTCACGCTGAAGTATCTGCGATAAAAAATGCTTTGCGTCAGTTAAGCGTAGATGATATACAGAAAGCTACCCTTGTAGTTGTGAGAGTTAAAAGAAAGACTAACAAAGAACCTTATTCACCAGCTATGGCTAAACCTTGTTCTGGTTGTCGTAGATGTATGATTGAATTTGGTATTAAGAATGTGTACTATACTGGTGAAGAAGGAAGGATACACCAACTATGAAATGTGAACTTATCAGTAGCTTGGGTGACGATCTTACTGTCGTTAATTCTGCTCGTGTTTCTTTTGAGAATGAATCAAGTTGGAAAAGAAACATACCTGCATTAGGTATTACAGAACTTAATGATAAAGATAAGAAACTTATTAAGTACCTAGCTAAACATAAACACTTTACACCATTCACACATTGTGTTATCACAGTAAGAGAAGAAGTTCCTATCTTTGTTGCTAGACAAAGGTTCAAACATACAGTGGGGTTTAGTTACAATGAAGTTAGTCGAAGATATGTTGACTCTGATCCTGTCTTTTACCATCCAGACGAATGGCGTAAACGTGCAGAAAATAAAAAACAAGGATCAGAAGATAAATGTGTATCGTCACAACAGCTTGTTAATAAAAAGTATGACGAATTTCTTGTAGAAGCTAAAGGACTATATGATAATCTTTTAAGCATGGACGTAGCACCTGAACAAGCACGTATGGTTCTTCCTCAGAGCATGTACACCAGCTACTATGTCACAGGTTCTTTGTCTGCCTTTGCCCGTGCCTACAAACTTCGTATTGACGAACATGCTCAGAAAGAGATACAATACCTAGCAACAATGTGGAACGAAGTTATCGAACCTCTTTATCCTGTATCATGGAAGGAATTAACAAATGGCTAGTAAGAAACCTACCGGAACTGAGAAACCTGCATGGGTTAAGCAACACATGCGTACAAGCATTGGTCAATCAGTAAACAGTAGACCAAAAAACAAGAGCAAGCGTCGTAACTTCAAGCGTTACAGAGGACAAGGAAAATAACATGACTAAGGGTGTTCTAGTTCCCGTTTCAGCTACAGAAAATATTACTTCTTTTTCTGAGCATGCACGTAAACGTTTTCAGCAAGGTAAACTATCTTATGAAAAGTTTTGTAACATTGAAATGATAGAACTAGGATACGATCCATCTAAGCCTGAAGACGTAAAAGAATACAATGCTTTTATAGAATCTCTATCTGAGATGGTAGAAGATTTTGATATAGACTTTGTAAGTGAAATGATTTTCGGTCCTATCGAAGGAGAGGATGATAGGCTAGAAGTTAAGTGCACAGAGTGTGGGACAGTGCATTGGGTAGCACATAAAGAGTGGGAGTCTTTGGTTTGTCTTACCTGTGATCATGAAATGAGTAACCCATATAATAATAATAAAGGAAAGGAATAATGAAAAATTTATGGGAAAAAGATCGTAAAACAGTTTATAAAGAACTTTACAGTCAGTACCTTCAAGAAGGGTATAGTCGAAAGGAAGCGAAGAAGTATGCTTCCGAAGAGACTGAAGAGTTTATGTCGGGTGAGGCAGACTTTGTAAAAGAACTATTCTCTTATCAAGAAGAAGATTGTTAAGATATGTGGAATGTTATTGTTAAAACTAAACACGTTGAAACAGTAGTAGAGGATTCTTCTTATGAAGAAGATATTTGGAAACTGTTAGGAGATAGAAAACTGTTTACATCTCAGATGGGTTATGATATTGAAGAGACGATAGACGGCTTCGTAGCTAAACGTAATGGAGAAACAGTTGCTACATACAGGATACTCAGGGAAGACTGAGCATAACGGCAGTAGTTTTGTAAAACATATTCCATGTCCTTCAGACTCATGCGGATCAAGTGATGCATGTGCTTTGTTCGATGATGGACATATGTTTTGCTTCAGTTGTAGAGGTTACTTCAAAGGCGATAAGGCATATACAGAGGAGACTAACATGCCACTTGATAACGTAAGTTACACCCAGCCAACAGCGAAGGGTCATGTATCAGCCATCACTGATCGTGGCATTACGAAAGATACAGCAGAGAAGTATGGTGTGCGTATTGTTCAGAATACATCTGGTGATGTAGTCAAACATTATTATCCTTACTTCGATGTAAACAACAGTCTTGTAGCTTACAAGGTTCGTGATGTAGCTACCAAGAACTTTGCCGCTGATCCGCCCGGCGCTATGTCAGCAGGTGTGTTGTTTGGTCAGCATCTTTGCCAAGAGGGTGGCAAGTATGTCACCATCTGCGAAGGTGAACTTGATGCTATGGCTGCGTATCAGATGCTTGGCTCAAAGTATGCAGCAGTATCCATCAAGGATGGCGCAGCAGCAGCAGTCAAAAGCTGCAAGCGTAGCTATGACTTTCTTAATTCTTTCAACAACATTGTTATCTGCTTTGACTCAGATGAAGCAGGTCAGAAGGCTGCACGTGAAGTTGCCCAACTGTTTGAGCCGAACAAGTGTAAGATCGTAGCACTTGATGCAGGAATGAAGGATGCTTCAGGTTATCTGACAGACGGTAAGACGCAGGACTTCACTCAGGCATGGTGGGCGGCGCGTACCTATACTCCCGCTGGCATTATCAATCTGAAAGATGTTGGTCCTGAACTGTACGACGAAGGTAATCAGACTACCTGCTTGTATCCTTTTGCCGGTATGAATGAGAAGCTGTACGGTATTCGCACTGGTGAACTGGTAACGCTGACTGCAGGTACTGGTACTGGTAAGTCTAGCGTCATGCGTGAACTGATGCACCACGTTCTGAAACAGGCCGAAGGTAACATTGGTGTTATCTCTCTTGAGGAGAATACCCGTTCAACTATTTTCCATCTCATGTCGGTAGAAGCTAATGCTCGATTGTACATCCGTGAAGTGCGGGAGAACTTTCCAGAAGCTGAACTGTACAAGTGGCAGGAGGCAACCATAGGCACCGGTAGGTTCTATGCTTTCGACCACTTCGGTTCTATGGGTACAGAAGAAATTCTTGCTCGTGTACGCTACATGGTCAAAGCTTTGGACTGTAAGTGGATTTTCCTTGATCACTTGTCTATCCTTGTCTCAGGTCTTGAAGGTATGGATGAACGTAGGAACATCGACGTTCTGATGACTAAGCTTCGCAGTCTGGTAGAAGAAACTAATTGTGCATTGCTTCTTGTTTCGCATCTACGACGCACTGGGGCTGACAGTGGGCATGAGGATGGTAAGGAGGTAAGCCTGTCACATCTTCGCGGCTCACAGTCCATCGCACAGCTTTCTGATGCTGTCGTAGCTATGGAACGTGATCAGCAGTCTGATGACGAGAACATCGCTAACACCACAACCATCCGCGTATTGAAGAATAGGTATGCTGGTGAAACTGGTGTCGCTTGCCACTTGTTTTTCAACAAGGATACTGGTAGGTTGCACGAGGTTACTAATCTTGGTGACGATCTTGATGGAGGAAGTGACGACAACGACATTCCCTTCTAAGCAATAAGAGGTAAGTATGCAGGTAATACTGGACATTGAAACAGATAGTCTTGATGCTACAAAGATATTCTGTATCGTAACGAAGAACGTAGAAACAGGTCAGGTCAATATCTGGAAGGAAGAAGAATGTCTAACTAAGTTTCCTGCATTCGCCCAAGGGGTATCGAAGTTCATTATGCACAACGGCATAAGCTTCGATGCCCCTACCCTCAATCGTTTGACAGGAACAAAGCTTACTGTAGACACAGTAGAAGATACTCTTGTTCTTTCTCAACTACTATTTCCAACACGCAGCAAACATTCGCTTGAATCTTGGGGACTTGATCTAGGGTTTGAGAAGATTGACTTTCACGACTTTTCTCAGCTAACTGACGAGATGATCACATACTGTGTCAGAGACGTTGAGATTACCTTTCGCCTATGGTTAAAGATCAAAGAAGAAAAACCAGAGAAGTATCGTCAGGCTATTGATCTTGAATACAATGTTCGTCGCATCATTGATGTTCAAGAAAAGAATGGCTTTACTCTTGATGTACAAAAGGCTATGACGTTACAGGCTTCTCTAAATGATAAGTCTCATGCTATCGAAGAAGACTTACAGCGTCGTTACCCTCCTATCGTAGAGGAAAGGTATTCAGAGAAGACAGGTAAAAGACTGAAGGACAAGATAACTGTCTTCAATCCTGCAAGCCGTCAGCAGATTGCTGCGCGTCTCAAGGAACAAGGATGGGTGCCAGAGAACTTCACACCTACTGGTCATGCCATCGTAGATGAAGGCACACTGAAGAAGGTAGATATTCCTGAAGCACAGATGATTGCAGAGTATCTTCTTATTAACAAACGTACAGCCCAGATCAAATCGTGGCTAGAACTTTTAGAGGAGGACGATAAGGTACATGGTAAAGTACTTACTCTCAAAGCTATCTCAGGACGTATGGCCCACCATAGTCCAAACATGGCACAAATTCCTGCAGTATATTCTCCCTATGGGGTGGAATGCAGAAGCTGTTGGATCAGTAGTTCTTCTAATAATGTTCTTGTTGGTTGTGATGCAAGTTCCTTGGAGTTAAGGTGTCTTGCACACTACATGCGTGACGACGACTATACGAAGGAAGTAGTTGAAGGAGACATTCACACAGCTAATCAAAAGGCTGCAGGTTTGGAAACACGTGACCAAGCAAAGACATTCATCTATGCTTTTATCTATGGCGCTGGTGCAGCAAAGATTGGCAGCATTGTTGGAGGTACCGCAGGTGATGGTCAGAAGCTTATTGATAACTTCCTTGCTAGCTTACCTGCACTAGCCAACCTGAGAAAAGCTGTTGACAAAGCTTCTTCTTCAGGATATATACAGGGACTTGATGGTAGGAAGTTACATGTCAGGCATCAACATGCTGCTATGAATCTTCTTCTACAAGGTGCTGGAGCAATCATCTGCAAACAGTGGGTAGTTGTTATCGACAGGCTAATACGAAAGCATAGCATTGATGCTAAGTTAGTTGCCAGCATTCACGATGAATATCAGTTTGATTGTCGTAAAGATCATGCTGAACGATTTGGTAAACTAACCCAACAAGCAATGAAGATTGCAGAGAAGGAGTTAAATGTCCGATGCCCACTAGACAGCGAATACAAAGTCGGCCTGAATTGGTCCGAAACACACTAATAAATCTTAATGAAAATGAACTAGCGTTAGCTAAGACCATCGCTATTGCTAGGAATGCTTCTAACAGAAAGGAAGGTGTAGCAGATAATATTCAAGACAAGAAACGAACATCAATTCAAATTGATATTGATGGCGCTGAAGCAGAGTTAGCTTTCTTCAAGCTGATAAATACTTATCCTGAATCTTTCTTTGATACGACGAATAAGTCTAAGAGTACTGGAACTGATTTGGGTGATGTATTTCTTGATGACTTTAGTATCGACGTTAAATCGACTAGGTATAAGACGGGCCAACTTATTCAAAGTGGGGCCAAGACATTCAAATCTAAGATCGATATGTATTGTCTTATCATCAAGGAAGAAGATAATATCTTTAACATGAAAGGATTTTATCCATCTTCTCTATTGCTTCAGGAAAAGAACTATGGTAAACACTTCCCCGGTCGTCCATGTTTTGCAATCAAACAAAATGTTTTGATGGACTACGACGATTGTGCAAAAAAAGTGTTGACAAGTAGTAAGTAGTACAGTAGTATCCCTTTCGTTACTTGAAACAGTCTCAGCCAAGAGACATTACAAATGGAGTTATAAATGGCTAATCAGAAATATGATGCAATCCTTCTTTCCGGTAAGGCTCACTGGGCATCGGTTGTTGAACCGAATACCACTTACGAACCGGCTTGGCAGATTGATGTTGCTATTGACGACGAGACTCGTCAGAAGCTTGAGTCAATCGGTCTTAACGTCAAGAACAAGGGGGATGATCGTGGAGACTTCTTCTCCTGCAAGCGTAAGGTAGTGAAGAAGGATGGTTCCAAGCGTGAGGCACCTCGCGTAATTGATGCAAAGCGTAATCCTTGGGATAGCCGTCTGATCGGTAACGGTTCTACTGTTAAGGTAAAAATTCAGCCCTACGAATATGAATATGCCGGTAAGGCTGGTGTTACCGCTGATCTTATGGCTGTTCAGGTCATTGATCTTGTACCTTATGGTGATCCTTCCGGTGACTTTCAGGAAGAAGATGGTTTCACCATTGATCAAGAACTAGCAGCACTGTAAGGAAAGGAGTAGTATGAAGCTTAGAGTAGTAGCTGCTTCTCTAGGTCTTGTTATCGTAGCCTCTGCTGGGTATAGTTATGCAGAGGCTACGCAAGACACTTGTGGATATGATTCAGTTACAGGTAATTGGATCAGCCCTAACGGAACTGTACATCAAGGAAGTACATTCGATCATGCCGTAGCGTGTGCATCACAAGGAAAACTTCCAAAGATTGTAGAGGAACGTCTAGGAATCTACGGAGATGCATTAACAAAAACAATCGCAGCTAATGCTGTATTTATGAACAACAAGGTTAAGGAAGCTAACAAAAATGACAAATGAAGCACGTGTACTATCAGCCCTTCGTCGCGGTATGCGAGTTACTCGTAAGACTGCAATCGAACGTGGATGGTGTGAGAACCTAACGGCAACTATCTCACGCCTTCGCAAGAAGGGTTACGTAATTACCGCAATTAAGGCTATGTCTCCCGAAGGGTCTTATACGCGGTACAAGCTACTATCCGGCCCGTCAGTACAGTCAAAAGCTGCGTAGTAGCTAACACGAGAGGCAACAGAACATGGCTAAGTCAATCGACACATTGGTAGAAGACATCTATAGTCTCTTCACCAATGACGAGGAAATAAAAATAGATAAGAAGCACCTCGACGCTTTTGCTGAAGCAGTAGCCAGTTCTGTTGCCTCCGCTATCTCTGAGGTTCGTAAGCCTAGAGAACCATCTTTGCGTCTATCTCTTATTGGTCATAAGGATAGAAAGATTTGGTATGAGATGAATGGGGCAGAGAAGCAGCAACTCTCTGCTCCAACTCTCATTAAGTTTTTATATGGTGATATTCTTGAACAGCTATTGATCCTATTCACTAAGGTAGCTGGGCATGACATTGTAGAGGAACAAGCTGAACTAACTTCTAATGGTGTGCGTGGTCACAAGGATGCTACGATTGATGGTGTGCTAGTTGATTTTAAATCAGCTTCTCCCTACAGCTTTAAGAAGTTTAAAGAAGGTACTATTCTTAATGACGATCCTTTCGGATACATTGCACAAATATCTGCTTACTCTGATGCGGACAACAATCCGAACGTAGGCTTCGTCGCTATCGACAAGTCATCAGGTGAGATATGCTACTGCCCTATTGACGACATGGACCTAATCAATTCAGGGAACAGAATAGATGAAATTAGAAGCTTCTTGGAAAAAGACACACCCCCTGAGAAATGTTATGATTCAGTTCCTGATGGTTCTTCAGGTAATCATAAGCTACACATTGGCTGTGCCTTTTGTGATTATAAGTTTACTTGTTGGTCTGATGCTAATGATGGCGTTGGTATTCGTACTTTTAAATATAGCAATGGGCCAAAGCATCTTGTCAAAGTGGCGAAAGTTCCTAATGTACCTGAAATAACTAATGGCAAATAGATACAGATCAGGTTCAGAGAAGAAGACAGGTGAGTTACTTGACAGTCTTAGAGTTGCTTACTCTTTCGAACCTCACTACATAAATTATACTTGGCTAGAATATAAAAAATATCTTCCAGATTTTATTCTACCAAATGGTATCATACTGGAAGTTAAAGGAAGGTTTAAACTAGAAGACAGAAAGAAACACCTCTTCATTAGAGAAACTTATCCCGAACTGGATATTCGGTTTGTCTTCGACAATCCCAATAACAAATTAAATAAAGGAGGTAAGTCAACCTATGCAGATTGGTGTATCAAGAATAACTTCCTCTTCTGTAAAAACTCTGATCATCAGGTTATAGAAGAGTGGACAAATGAAGGACGAAAATCAAATAGACGGGGAGAAGTTTCTTCTAAACGTAGAGTATCTTCTAGGTCAAAACCAAGAAACAAGTCCAGAAAAGGTTCTGTTTCTAAGCGTAATACTACAGGCACTACTAGACGCAACAAAGCCGGAAACACTAAGCGAACCTGAAGAAGAGAAGCTGGCAAGACGTTCAGCGCAAGCATGGTTCTTCGCTTCAGTAGGCGTAACATCTCAAGACTTTGTAGACGTATGTGATCTTGCAGGTATCTCACCTGTGGATATGCGAAGCTTTGCATTTAAGGTCTTGCGTAGCAAGGAAGTTAAGTATATAAGGAAGAGGATCAACACGGTGTTAAGCTATGACTAAGAAACCTAACAGATGGATGGACAACTTCAACATGGACAAGCAGGTTCTTGAATACATGAAAGAAATACCCACACTCAAAGACTACAAGTTCGATGAAGATAAGTATCTTATCGAAGTTCAAAAGTATATTCTAAGCACCTACAATCAGCACTATGCTCAGAGTAAGTATCAGGCTACCGATACGATTGTGGATGCCGGATATGCAGAAGGTTTTTGCATGGGTAACATCCAGAAATACTGGAAGCGTTACGGTAAAAAGGAAGGAAAGAACCGTAAGGACTTGCTGAAGATCATACACTATGCTATCATTATGCTTCATGTCCACGACAACCAAACACCGGGAGAATAGAGTATGCAAGCACCTAACTACAACATCAACATCGACCCAGAAAGAGACAGTTTATTTGATAAGTTAGGTATTGCAAGGCTAAAGGAAAGCTACATGATGGACCATGAACTTTCTCCACAGGAGAGGTTCGCCTATGTATC
>Ga0208645_1002929_pt1 | contig 13089 bp, 19 predicted proteins | sample VirMetDEL_Sep_01_FD_184519 | JGI IMG/M metagenome (GOLD analysis project Ga0208645, IMG submission 184519) | Aqueous microbial communities from the Delaware River and Bay under freshwater to marine salinity gradient to study organic matter... | ecosystem: Environmental > Aquatic > Marine >...
ATTTACAGCAGGTGCAAACTATAACATCGATACAGAAGACTTTGCTCCAACAGCAAGCATTGGCTTTGCATTCTAAGTTAAACACATAAATTACGGCAACAAGGGGCGTTTCGGCGCCCCTTTATTCTTGACTAAATAATATGGGTACGTTATTTAGACCGGAGAATTATAAAATGTGGAAATGGATAGGATATATCACAGCAGTCTTGCCTTTGATTGGTGTGTTGTACGGAGGTCTTAGAATCGCCAGTGATCTACAAACTTCGCTTGAACAGTCTATACAGACATCAGCAGATGCTCACGCAAGGATAGATTCTATTGCACAATCTCAAAAAGACATCAACAAGCAACTATTAGATTTACAGTCAATCAGTGCTGAAGTAAACGGAATTGTAGGATCATTAGAGCGTCAGAAAAATGACTCAGTCACACGTGGTCAATTGGACACATTAAGAGATCAACTCTCAGCACTGAAAGAATCAATCAGTGCTGAAGTGAACGGAATCGTAGAATCATTAGAGCGTCAGAAAAATGACTCAGTCACACGTGGACAGTTGGACACATTAAGAGATCAAATCTACGCACTGAGAGACACACTTGAACAGATGCGTGACATGTCAAACAAAGTTTCAGATATCTACAGCAGACTTGACAAGATAGAACGTGAAGTTAACAACACACAGATAGATGATGATAAACGCATCCACAATGCCTTGAAGGACATTGAAGAAATATTTAGACGGTTAGATAGAGCTAATATTGATTAGGCAAACACAACACTAAAAGGTCGCCTTGTGCGGCCTTTTTTTACGGCTAAATAATATGGGCACATTATTTAGAGGGAATCAAAAATGCAAACACAAAATGAATATGACGTAGTACTACTTAAATGCGTAGACGGCGACACAGTAGATGTAGATATCGATCTAGGATTTGGCGTATGGCTTAAAGACGAGCGTGTACGCATTATGGGCATTGACACTCCAGAGTCAAGAACATCAGACAAAGTAGAAAAAGTATTTGGCACAGCAGCTAAGAATAGACTAAAAGAACTATTAGAAAATGGCGGCAAGTTAATCACAACAGAAAACAAAAGCGGCGAAGATATGAAAGGCAAGTTTGGACGTATCCTAGGCGACTTCCGTACTCCGTCAGGAGATTTAGTAACAGACATTATGATCTCTGAAGGACATTGTGTAGCATACTTCGGCGGATCAAAAGAAGAAGTCCAAGGCAAACATCTGGTAAATAGAAGCAAGCTATTGCGTGAAGGTGTTGTAAGTCAAGAAGACTACGATGCCGCAGTTGCACTTATGGAAGGTAAGTAATGTCATTTAATACTAGTAGACATGCAATAAACGAAGTCAATGGATGGGTAGCAGGAAGACTAACCAACATACGAAAGCAACTCAAAGCAACTGATCCTGAAGATCCGATGTATGAGTATCTACTAGAAAGAATAGCATACCATGAAAAGTTTATTGATGCACGTAATAGTATGATCGGCAAAGAACTACCACCTGATAAAAGGGCTGTAAAACGTCATTTAATCAACAAAGAATAGGTTGACATTCAACTAAACTCCTGCTATATTACTTAGAGTAGAAACATTAGCAGGAGTTTTTTTATGACAATGCAACTAGTTGGTCCTTATATGACCACCACTCGTTACAATCGTAAACAGAAACAAAGCAAAAACAAAAGACTACAAAACGCACAAGCAGAACATGAGCAGTGGCTTGTAAAGATGGGTGTAGGCAAAAGCACAGCCAAACACACAAATGAGATACCAGATTATAAAACAAGTAACACAGTACCACTAAGCAACAAGATTGCAGGCCACGGTCCTGCAAAAGAATCATTGACGTATTCAGGCGAGCGTCAGTTGTTAGGTATTGCAACTATGCATAAAAGTAATATGGTACCAATCTTCGCAGATAAAAAAGAAGATGCAAAAGACATCGCAAGTATGCGTCGATAAACAAAATCAATCATTGAGGTAAGAACATGAAGTTTTATATTATGGCAGCAGTAATGCTGATTGTAGCCAATGTGGCACAAGCACAAACTACAAACTTGTACACAGAAGAAGACTATCCACAAGCGTATTGTATGGCGCTGAATATCTACTATGAGGCTCGTGGTAGTAACTTGGCAGATCGTGTGGCAGTAGCAGACGTGGTGCAAAATCGTGTGCGAGACACACGTTATCCTAATACTATTTGCGAAGTAGTTAAGCAAGGCAGGCAGCATCCTAGTGGTGCAATGATACGTAACCAGTGTCAATTCAGCTGGTATTGCGATGGAAAAAACGACAGGCCACAAAATGAAGATTTATGGATTGATGCACAAATGTTAGCATATCAAATGGTGTTTGAAGACAAATATCGTGGCATCACAGAAGGTGCTACACACTATCACGCTACATATGTAAAGCCAAGCTGGGCATCGACACTACAACTAGTCGGTAGGATAGGTGCGCACATTTTCTATCGTTGGGAATAGCATAAATATAGTATGATATTTGGAATACTTGTACTCATAACGGCGCTGTCGATCAGCGCCGTTGCCATCTACTACAGCGTTAGCGGACTAGTAGCTATTTTTGCCGCCGCCGCGGTACCTATTATGATCATGGGCGGCGTACTAGAAATAGGAAAACTTGTAACTGCGGTGTGGTTACATAGATATTGGAACCAAGCTAAATGGTGGTTAAAGAGTTATCTAACTATTGCTACAGTGATATTGATGTTTATTACAAGCATGGGTATTTTTGGATATCTCAGCAAAGCACACATTGAACAAACTGCCGCTGCCACTGAAGGTGTTGCACAACTAGAGCGTATCGATGAAGAACTTGATAGACAAGAAGCAATCATTGAGCGAGCAGAAGAACGTATACTAGAAGCAGAAGCTAGTGTAGGCGCCGGCAACGATGAAATACAAGCACAAATAGATAGAGAACAACAGCGTATTGATACAGCATATACACGCATTGAACCTGCTATTGCAGAACAGAACGCCATCATTCAAGCAGCAAGAACATTAGACAGCGAACGTACACAACCATACGAAGAACAACTAACTGCACTTGATGAAGAACTACGTAGATTAGACATACAAGCAACACAGTACGAATCACGCATTGCACAACTGAGTGTTGATGTTAGTGCAGTAGACCCTGTGTTAGCACAAATCAACAGCATAGAAAATAGTATTGTAAAAGTTGAAGGACAACTTGCTAGTAGAGAGCGTGATCAAATAGCATCTGCACAGCGTACCATTGGAGCAAACGCAGACGGCAATGCAGGTCCAAACACACGTAGGTCAGCAGATACATGGATAACACAGCAACGTGCTAGAATAGGCGAACTACAAGCACAGGTAGCACAACTACGTGCTACAGCACAAAGCATAGTTGACGCAGAGCGTACACGACTAACCAACCTTGTAAGCAACATACGCAACGAGCAAACACAAGCCGTCAAAAATCGTCAACTAGAAGTATTGGCAACTATTGATCAAGTACGCAACACAGAGTCTCCTGTTATAACAAAAGCAAGAGAAGAAGTACAAAGAATTCGTGCTGGTGCAGATGCACAGATAGCACAATCAAACACACTTATACAAAGTTTACGCAATAGTTTAACTGTAGGCAAGGATGCCGCAGTTGAAGCTACTATTGCACAACAACAAGAAAAGATAGTATTAGCAAATAATACCATTGACACACTTACAGAACAAAAGTATACTTTACAGACTGAGTATAGAAAACTAGAAGCAGAAGTAGGACCAGTAAAATACCTAGCAGAGTTTATCTACGGAGAAACAGCTGACAAGGATATACTAGAGGAAGCAGTAAGATGGGTAATAATAACAATCATATTTGTATTCGATCCATTAGCAGTACTTCTGCTCATAGCGAGCCAAACCACATTCGAGATGCGCCGTCAGGAGTATCCCCGGCTAGGCTCCAAGGAGAACAACAATGACAACACTAATAGATCTAATGATGGCGGGGATGATTGGAAAGACAGATACGCCCAAAGCTACATTGCCGGAACTAACAGAGATAGTGCAACCTCACAAACCCGGTATGACATCGCAACAACTGAGAGAAATGATAGATTGCCTCGAGCCGTTGATGATGGAGGAATGTTGCACGGACAAGTTTTGGAAGAACGAAGACAAGACTTAGAAGAACGTGAACTTTATGATAACACTTACAAAGAAAATAAACAAAAATGGAAACAAGACAATCCAAATGATACAGTAAAGTATCACAAAGAACGATATATACAAGGTAGGACAGATTATTTGCCTTGGGAAGATTATGACAAAAATTAATGTTATTACACCACCAGATGTAATACACAATAAATCAACTTCGTTCTTATTAGTTCAACCTAGCGTTGGAGTACGAGACCAGTTTCAAAACTTGTTGAAAAAGTTTAATAGCCCAATGAACATATACCTTTATGATCCAAAAGATGATGAAGAAAGAAAATATGACTGGCTACTTAATATATCACGCTTTGTAGATTATACAATATTAGATATTGATAACTTAGACACAATAGAAAGAAATTTAGCTACTTATTTTGTTAGTTTGCCAAATACTTTTTACTTGACAAATGACGAGGTTACACCATATAATATACTTAGCGTTAATAGAATATACAACTTAGATTGGTTGTATGATAAACTCAAAGAGGATTAAATGAGTAAAAATAAACATGACGAAAAAAATGCTATCGTCTCGGGTATGCGTGTAGAAGTACGCAATGGAGATTTTAACAAAGCATTGCGCAGATTTAAGAAAAAGATTGCCGAAGATGGTATTCTTCAAGAGCTTCGTGCTAGAGAGTTCTATCAATCAAAAGGCACTAAAAAGCGCCTAGAGAAACAAGCAGCAATTCGTAGATATAAGAAAAAACGTATTAAAGATCAAGAAAACTTGTAGAAGGAATACAAAATGCGCATCGAAGATGATGTTAAACTTGACTACAAGGATGTATTAATTCGTCCAAAGCGTAGTACACTTAAAAGTCGTAGTGAAGTGTCACTAGGACGCAGAACAAAGTTTCGCAACTACGAACCACCGTTTCCACACAACACTGAAGACTATCACTACGATGGTATTCCTATTATGGCTGCTAACATGGATGGTGTCGGCACAATGGAAATGGCTGACAAACTAGGCGAAGGTGAAATCTTTACCTGTCTAGTTAAAACCTATACTGCGGAAGAACTTATCCAATACTTCTACGGTGATGGACTTAATCGTACAGACTATGTAGCAATGAGCATTGGTACTAGTGACCACGATTATTATAAACTAGTCAACGTATATGAAAAGTGCGAAGACAACTTAAAATATGTGTGTATGGATATTGCAAATGGCTACAGTGAACACTTTGCTGATGCAGTTCGCCGTGTGCGCAAACAGTTTCCACACCTAGTAATCATTGCTGGAAATGTAGTAACAAGAGAAATGACGGAGGAACTTATACTTGCTGGAGCAGATATCGTTAAAGTGGGAATTGGCCCTGGTAGTGTATGCACTACTCGCATTCAGACTGGCGTGGGGTATCCCCAACTTTCGGCAGTTATCGAATGTGCAGATGCGGCTCATGGTCTCGGTGGACATATTATTGCTGATGGCGGCTGTACCTGCCCTGGTGACGTGGCTAAGGCTTTTGCTGCCGGAGCAGACTTTGTAATGCTAGGCGGTATGCTTGCTGGACACGATGAAGGTGGCGGCGAAGTTATTACCAAACAATATAAAACCAATCAAGTAGTTATATCTAATCTTGGTGCAATACAAGAACTATTCGAAACAAAAGAGTTTGTGCAATTCTACGGTATGAGTAGTGAAAGTGCAAACGACAAACATTTTGGTGGACTGAAGGATTATCGTTCATCAGAAGGACGCACAGTGCTTGTGCCTTATAGAGGTGCTGTAGCCAAAACGGTACAGGACATTCTAGGAGGTGTGCGTAGTACTTGCACATATGCAGGTGCTAAAACAATCAAGCAACTGCCTAAGTGTGCAACATTTATTCGTTGTACACAAACACACAATTCGGTCTATGAAGGATCGACAATTGGTAAATAAACTGGATGCCAAAAATGGATCCAATACATATCTTGCTTTATAAGGAGAAATGAAATGACAAGATTAACAACACTAGACTTACCCCAACTTCACCGTGCCACTGTAGGCTTTGATAGAATGTTTGATGAAATGAATCGAGCATTTGAAAATACAAAGAGCACAGGTTACCCACCATACAACGTAGTAGAAATCAACGAAGACGAGTACATGATCTCGTTGGCAGTTGCTGGGTTTGGTATGGACAACTTAGACATCACATTGGAAAAGAATGTGCTGACTGTTGAAGGTACTGCTCCAAAAGGAGACGAGGAAGTGAACTATCTACACAAAGGAATCGGCGGACGCAACTTCCGTAGACAGTTTACATTAGCCGAGCATATTGAAGTAGAAGATGCTACATTGGAACTTGGTATGCTTAATATTCATTTGGTACGTAATGTGCCAGAAGCACAGAAACCAAAGAAGATTGCAATCAAGCAGTTTGACACTGTTGATGCTTATGAAGCAGCAATTGACGGAAAAGTAGGCTAACAGTCTAGGGGGAGTGAAATACCTCCCCCGTTTTACTAGGAGATAAAAATGAGTGCAGATGTAAAACTAGATGAACGAATTAAAATTGATTTTAAAGAACCAAAGAAATATAAAGTAATATTTTTAAATGATGACGCTACTCCAATGGATTTTGTTATTGACGTATTAGTAAATATTTTTAAACACACACAAGATAGTGCCATGCAAATAACCATGCAAGTACACGAAGAAGGCAGTGGTGTTGTTGGTGTGTATTCACACGAAGTTGCTGAAATGAAAGCAACTGAAACAGTAACCCTATCACGAAATCACGGATTTCATTTACAAATCAAGTTAGAGGAAGAATGAGCAAACTTAAAGAACTTACATGGGCTAATCATCAAAAAGCAGAACGTACCGAACATGCCCGCAAACTGCTACATGGAATGACACCAGAAGAGTATCATAGATACTTGTACAATCAATATGTAATGTATGTTGTATTAGAAAATCAAGCAAGAGTGCATGGTGTATTAGAAGGCATTGAAGATATTTGTAGAGCAGATGCAATCTGTGCAGATATAGAAGAACTAGAAACTGCACATGGTATTGAACGCAACGGAGACTTGCTGTGTCAAGTTGTTGCAGACTATACAGACTATGTTATGCATATGGAAGACAAAGAAGAGTTTTTAGCACACTTGTATGTACGTCACTTTGGCGATATGTATGGTGGCCAAATGATTAAAAAGCGTAATCCAGGCAGCGGCAAGATGTATGATTTTAATAATGTAGAAGAACTAAAAACTACAGTACGTGCCATGCTCAACGATGACATGGCAGATGAAGCAAACACCTGCTTTGAATTTGCAATGCAACTTTTTGAGGAGTTGGAAGATGAGTGAAGTTTGGAAAACACTAATAGAAATACAAGATAGATTGATTGATGCGTTTGATGCTACAGGCCACGAAATACAAGAGCCTGGTATGGACAGATTTAATCAGCCAGGTTGGCTCAACAGAGTATGGCAAAGTGACAGCTATCGTAGAGCACACATTGATGTAGTTGATGTACGTGAAACCAAAGGCTTGTGGATGATGCATTGTTGTGTGTTTCCAAGACTAGACAATGACGGTCCTATTTTTGGTTTAGATGTTATTGCTGGTAAGAACAAAATCACAGGATTCTTCCATGACTACAGTAGAACTATTAATCCCGATCATCCGATGATCGAAGCATTTGGCGACGAAGTAGGCAAACTAGAATGGCGCAAAGAACGAGCATTGCCCGAATGGGCACAAGCAATCTTCTCTCCGCATATGGTTGCTGCCGGCAATGTCAGCAAAACAGAAGAACTCAATCAGTTGTTGGAACTTAGTTTAGACAGTGTGGATGCTTACCTTACAGACATTGCCAACTATAATTATATGGCAGATACAGACGAAGTTAAGGCTGCACAAAATCGTTATGCACATTATCAAAAACAAAATCCACATACTCCTAAAACAATGACAAGTTTAGGACTCGATGAAGAAGATGTAAGAGTATTCGTACAAGAATGTTTATTTCCTGATATCGAATAAATACATTACTTAGGAGTTAAAAATGCGTTATAGAGACCTTGTAGAATACGAAGACTTAGGACAAGAAAAAGAACAGATTATATCAACTATTTCTGGACTGAGTGCAGACAATCAAGACGAAGCAAACTTGTTGGATAGAATTTGGAAAATCCTCAACAGTGGAACTATTAGTACAAATATTGATAACGCATTTGATATTCCTCTACAAGACGAAAACATGGGCGACAAAGAAAAACTATTAATTCGTCAAGACATGACAAAGATCTTTAGCACCATTGAAAGCGATTATAAAACAATGGACACATTGCTCAAGCGTTTAGAGCAAGGCGGCGCAGTAGATATTGGTGCATTATCAAAACCACTAAACACGTTTAGCGCAGTGTTTGGTGACGAAGTTGGATCAGCAGCATTTAGAAAACTAGCAGCATATGGAGTTGGTAAAAAACAAAAAGGTCCAGGTGAATATGGATTGGCTTGCTTATCAAACAAAGTACGACTAGCAGCAGGCGAAGGTGACCTTGAGATTGATGGCATTGGCAAAGTAGAACTCAAAGCAGCTATGAGTTCAAGTGGTGGACGTATTGGATACGGCGGCGGATCACAAAAAGCCAAACGTGCAGTGCTAGAAAAGTATAAAGAAAAACTACCAACTGTTATTGGTGCTATTGGTGCTAAAGGTGGCAGTTTAGGACTAGGTCCATTTATGAATGCCTTGAACACAGACTTGCCTACAAGCGAGCCTAACAATCAAAAGATTAGAAAAGCATTGATGCTGGACTTGTTGCAAATGGACATGGAAAACTATGCTGGTCCTATTGCAGACAAAGTTGCAACCACTGAAGATGCAAGTCAAGTTGAACTTACATATCTAGCACAAAACTTTGAATGGTACAAAAACAGAGACAACTTTGATGCACTATTGCTAATGAGTATTCCAAATCAAAAAACTGCAATGCTTCGCAATGCAAATGATCTAGCAGCGTTTAGACAAGGTGGACATGCTGGCGGACTTGCTATTAGTATTATTCCTACACAAGCTGGCGCAGGTAGAGAACAGTGGGCACAGCTTACACTTAATAAAGCAATGATATAACAGGTAAATATAAGTATGCGCAATACTTTTATCATATCAATGAGTTGGTTGTTTATAAGTAGCTCAATAGCTTCAGCTGATTTAGTACATGAATTCAAATCGCCAGCATTTAGTGGGACTGGATACAGTGCCCATATGCTAAGTCAAGAACAGCTCACATTTAATCGACGTAAGGACATTGATGATAAGGCGCAGCGTGAAGCTGATCGTTTAGAGCGTGAGCTAGAAAACACAGTTCTCAACAAGTTTATACGTAATCTTGAGTCACGTATATATGCAACACTCTCTAAGCAAATGGTGGACAATATGTTTGCAGCATGTGGAGAAGAAGATCAACCAGCATGTGCTAACACTGGCACAACTGAAGTTGAAGGTGCTACGATTACATGGACCAAAGATGAAACTGATGGTAGTATCACACTTGTTATAGACGGCCCAGATGGCTATACAGAGATTACTATTCCAGGCGCTGGGGAGTTTAACTTTTGAAGTATCTATCTTTCATAGCAGTATTATTCCTTGCTGGATGTGCAAGCATGGGTCAAGTTCCTAAAACGCTACAACAACCAGCAAAACTACAATCCAATCCAATGGTAGAAGAACTAAATGATCTAAAGCCATTAAATGGTCCAGTGATGACAGTAGGATTATATAGTTTTACTGACAAAACCGGGCAGCGTAAACCAGCAGAAAATGTTGCTAACCTATCAAGTGCTGTGACACAAGGTGCTGAGGTATGGGTAATAGATGCACTATTACAAGCAGGTGAAGGTACTTGGTTTGAAGTAGTAGAACGTTCGGGCATGGACAATATAATCCGTGAAAGACAGCTGATACGCAACACTAGAGAAAACTACGAAAAAGAAAATGCAACTCCTCTAGCACCAATGAAGTTTGCAGGCATACTTATCGAAGGTGGCATTGTAGGATATGATAGTAATGTGACCACAGGCGGCAATGGTGCTATGTATTTGGGCATTGGAACAGCAGCAGAGTATAGAGTTGACACAGTAACCGTAGCAATGCGTTTGGTCAGTGTTAGCACAGGTAGAGTGTTAGTAAGTGTAGCAGCAGAAAAATCAATAGCAAGTTATAGACAAGGTGCTAATGCATTTAAGTTCTTAGAGTTAGGCACAGAAGTTTTAGAGATTGAAACAGGATATAGTGTTAACGAACCAACCAACTATGCAGTTCGTGAAGCTATTGAAGCAGCAGTAATAGAATTAATCTATCAAGGTGCAGATCAAAACTTATGGCAATTCAAAGAATGATTATAGCGTTTTATTTTTGCTAGTAATGTTTCTCGTTTAATACCCAATCGTCGAGCAGCATGTGTACGATTTCCGTTAGCTTCAGTTAGTGCCTTTGAAATCTTATCTATTACAAAGTCATCTACCTCATTGTGCAAACAATATTCAGTTTGATCATTGTTCGTTTTAGCTCCTACTTCGCCCCAAAGTTCATCAAATGTTTCCCAAAAGGCCTGCTGTTCTTTGTGTGTTTGTTCTGCTTTTTTAAGTGCTTTCATGATTAATCTTATTTCCATTATGTATGCCTTTTACTGTAAATATATTTACACTAAATATAAGTGTATTTATAGAAGTGAAGGTTCATATAAATACAGGTAGAAGATATTATTTTCTTCTGGAGGGCATATATGAAAACATATTCTATATTATTAGCTATGGTATTAAGCATTACGGTGTTTTCAGTACGAGCTAACGAGATATACATAACACAAATCGGTGACACACTGGATTTAGACATAACACAGGACGGTCTTGACAACGAGTTTGGTGACAGTACTACTGATGCTGGACTCTACGGAGATAGTATGGTTTTTAGTATTACACAAACTGGAGACTATAACACCATAGACGCTATTATTGCAGGCGACAGCTACACAGGAACTTGGCAGTTTACTGGCAACAGCAACAATGTCGACTTACTTTGTAATAGTTCTGCTACTACAGGCGGCGGCAACTGTGATAATGTACAACTTGATATCACTACAACAGGTGACTCAAATACGTTTGACTTCAAAATAGGTGAAACCAACGATGCTGGTAATGCTACTATAACATTTACTGTTGATGGCGATGGCAACCTAGTTGATATGGACTTGGATGGTACTGATGCTAACATCACTGTCACAATAGATAACAGTGCAAATACAGCTGTCGCAGGACAAACTATTACAAGTGCTACTGATTCAACACTAACTGCTAACTCACCGGGCAATATTATTGACTTATCCATAAGTGGCGATGGCGACAGCTTAGGACACACTGTAACACTAGATATCACCGGAGGAGCAAATATCTATACGATTACACAAAGTGGTATCTATGACAACTTAGTAGATATTACTTCAACTGGGGACGGAAACACAGTTGATATTACGCAATCCGACTAAACTTTTATGTATAATATTCTTTGCGCTGGCATTTGCAGATATGGCCAATGCAGTTCCTATTGGCGAGATTGCCGAATCTAAAGGCTCGAGTACAATCAAGCGAGACAAAGAAGCATACACAGGCGAAGTAGGGCTTGGATTACAAATGAACGATAATGTTGTAACAGGCAAAGGCAGACTAAGATTAGACTTTATAGACGATACTAGAGTTGATGTAACAGAAAACTCACGTATGACTATTGATGAATTTATATATGACCCTGCTACACAAAAAGGTGCATTGTCAATGAAAGCAACACTAGGTGCAGTGAGATATGCTAGTGGACAAATAGCAAAAAATAGTAGACAAAGAGTAAACATACGCACACCCAGTGCAACCATCAACGTGCGTGGCACAGACTTTATGATGATTGTAGACGAGATCGGCGGCAGTATGGTCACACTATTGCCCAGTTGTGATATGAGTGGTGCTTGTGTAATAGGTGAGATTGAAGTAGAATCAGATGCTGGCACAGTTATAATGAATCAAGCATATCAAACTACCGTTGTAGCACATGCCGGAGCAACACCAGCTAGACCAGTAATACTAGATCTCCCAGAAGATATGCTGAACTCAATGTTGATTGTTCGTAAAGTAAGTCCGTATACAGAGGAAATAGAAAAACAGTATCCAGTCACTAACTTACTAGATATTGACTTCTTAAAGTTTGATGAACTTGATAAAGATCCACTTATTGAAAGTATCAAAAATATATGGGTCACAGATTTAGACAACACCACATACTTAGATGAAGAGTTTTATGATGCAATGGCAAGACAGCTTGCTGAAATATTAGCACAATGGTTTGATGAACTTACTATACAAAATGCAGCATTTTTTGAAGAAAAGTTTTTTGGGTTAGACCCAGAAACAAATATTTTTTATGATGAAGAATATCCATACTATCTGTTAAGCAGAGCAGAAGGTGACCAACACGTTTTTCGCCTAAGGTTGGGCCAGGGTTATAGTTATAGTGTGGATATGGCACAAGGAGGATTTTATACTTATGGATATTTGGTGGGCGTCGGCGGCGACAACACTATTACTATTAATCAACACGACTACTAGTAATGCAAATGAAATTTATATGTACCAAGTTGGTGACAACAATGCGTTAACCATCTTGCAAGAAGGCGACGATAATTATATCAGTGGAATACCTGGTGCGACTAAAGGTATTGAAGGTAATAATAATAAAGTTGATATGGTACAAAAAGGTCAGTATCATGGCGTCCAAGGAATGTTAGACGGCGACAGCAATAACATGGATTTCTATCAAGGCGGCGGCGGCGATAGTGGAATGATTACTGCCAGCGTTACTGGTGATA
>Ga0208645_1002930_pt1 | contig 13087 bp, 28 predicted proteins | sample VirMetDEL_Sep_01_FD_184519 | JGI IMG/M metagenome (GOLD analysis project Ga0208645, IMG submission 184519) | Aqueous microbial communities from the Delaware River and Bay under freshwater to marine salinity gradient to study organic matter... | ecosystem: Environmental > Aquatic > Marine >...
CCTGTGTGTGTGTGTGTGTTTATATAAGTCCCTGATACACAACAACTTACAGCGTTTTATAATAAATTTATTAGAGTTTTTATTAGTTTTAGCATATAACTCACTGACTTACAACAACTTACTAAATATAATAAATAAATAAATAAAATAAATAAAATAAAATATTTGCATATGTCAAAAACTTTTAGGGTGTAATAAAACAAGAAAATACTAACACATAAAAAAACCCTTGCATCCAAAAACACAAGGGCTAATTAAACGTATAGGAAAGATTTTAATTAAGTTCTTCTCCAATATTTACCGCCAATTTTTCTCAATCCCTTAATAAAGTTTTTGGTCGTGTTCATTGGTTCGCTTTTCATTTTGTCTGTTACTCCCATATCATTATAGAAGTTTTTCTTTGCTTGTGATTTTGAACTTGCTTCTGTGATGTAATACAATCCTGTACCACTTGCACCATTGTACTTGATCTTGTATAATCTTTCCATTGTATTAATACTTTTTTAGTTAACTGTTTCAAACTTAAAAAAACTTTCTTACTTCTTCGACTTCTTACCTTTACATCCCCATGCCTTCCTTCTTACTCTGACCTTCTCTGTTTGCTTCTGTCCTGATGATCTAGCGCAATAAGCATCTCCGCGTTTAGTACCTGGTTTACTAATCCTTTTTATAGTCTTTCCCTTGCTTCGATACGTTGTACCATCTGCATACTTTTTAGTGGCTTTCTTGCTTACTCTAGGCATTGTTTAAAATTTAGAATGGGACTGGCCCTCTGTCTTGTGCTTTCTTTAGGCTTTCAAGCACTCTTTCATTCTCTTTTATTTCTTTCTCGCTCACGTTGTACTCAATACCTAGTTGCCTTGAATTTGAATTGTCTCTTGGCTTATGCTTTTTGATCAATAGCTTTTCAAGAATAGGGGCTTGTTTTGCTGTTGTTGTGATCATTCGCGCTCTATATTCCGGTGACTGTGGATATATTACTCTTTTCTGCTTTGATGCACTCCAGTCTTGGAAATGTCTTGTTAATGCTTTGTATGAGTCACTTTGTGAACTTCCAATGTAAACTATTTCATTTTTGAATTTAATAATATAAACACCAGACTTTCCAATGAATCTAGAGAAGTTCGTCTTGTTTGGTTTAGGGTATATAGGGGCAAATTTTGTCAATCTCATTTTTCTACATTTTCTGTTTCTTCTTCTTCAAAGTTTTCAGCTTCATATTTTCCGCTTTCAATATCTTTTTCAAGTTGTTTTTCTTCTTCATCTTCAACCACCTTTTCCAGAATTTCAGATTCTTCATCTTCAACTTCATCAACTTCTTCAGCTTCTTGCTCTTCTTCTTCTGGGTTCTCTTCCTTCGGTTGAATCTCTACCTTTTTTTTGCGTTTAACAGGCTTTTTAACTTCTTCTTCTGTACTGTTTCCAGACATTAAAACAAGAGCAAATACAATGGCTATAACGGCCAACATTAAAGTTTTTTGATCATCCTTTTTCATATTATTAGTTGTTTATTAATTCCTGTGATAGTATCATCTCTTTATTTTCATATCTTTCTAAATGATATTGATCTCTGATTTTATTCATATCTATTTGTTCAAGCATTGAAACAGCTTTCAAAAGTTCTTTTTTATATTCAGGTTTTAGGTTGTTTTCTAATTTCTCTATATCTTCAATAATTTTATTGCTATCTATAGATTCATTAAAAGCTGCCCAACCAAAAATAAAAATGATATATGCAAACCTTGATTTTCTAAGATCAAATCTCTCTGATAAATCCATAATAGCATCGTATAAGCTTTCTGGTATTCTTGCTTGAATTGCCATTGTAGGCTCGTTAAATTCTTTTTTTTGAAATGGCATATTCTACTAAATTAGTTTTATAGTTATCGGTTTAAATTTTTCGGTTCTGTTGTTTTCAACAATGTTAATAATTTCCTTGTTCCCTTCAAACTTACGTTTTACAAGTTCCAATGAATCGTTTGTTGGTAGCAAAAGTAAGTAGTTGCAAACATCTAATATTTCATTAGGGACTTTCCGCAAAGAATGAAATACAAGAATAATTACATTATTATGATGTCGTTTATCAACTAGCATTTTGATCATTCTTTCCGGCCGTGATCTAGATGAAAAAAAGATTGTTGCTTCTTCAAAGAGTATCATTTTTCCGCGTGATTTCTCTGCAAGATCAATGAATTCATCTATTTCACATTCATTTGAATTGATCACGTTCTCATCATCATTGAATTCTGAATATTCACCTTGAACGTCATACACTAAAACCTTGTCACTATAAACCTGTGAGAGCAAAGATTTAGCTACTGTACTTTTACCAGTGCCTGTCTGGCCTACTATGATAAATGCTTTACTCATTGTCTTTACCTTTACGTTCATAAATAAACCAATGAGCAAACTTACCAATGAGATAAGAAACCGAAACAACTGCAATAAGCATCAAAAAGTAATCTATCCACTCTTTCATTTCTTTGGCTTTTTAGGAATCTTTGCAACTTCTTCTGTCACCTTATCACCAAACACAAAAAGCAATCCAGCAATGAAAACATAAACAGGGTTTGCATTGCCAAAAATTTGTTTTGCTACTTCATCTGCTGAATCTTGCAATTCTGCTTTCTCTTCCTTATCTAATCTAAGATTTGCTGTATCAATCTCTTTTGCTCTTTCGTCTATTAGGCCGTAAACCATTTTGATCAATACAGGCATCGCGAAATTGATTCCTGTGAGTAACATTTCACCTGACAGCTTAATCTCTCTTTGCTCTTCTTGCTCCTTTCTATTTGTTGAACCTTTAGGCCTTCCGCGTCTTTTCTTTGGCTTGATGTCAACAAATTCTGGAGTTTCCTGTGTTGGCTCTATTCCGTTGAACTCTTTAAAGAAATCGTTTATTTCATTCTTCTCTTCTTTCGGTTCTGGGCTTTTTGGCTTCTGTTGATCTGCTGTCTTATTCTTGCGAGGTCTGCCTCTTTTTCTTTTTTCGCTCTCCTGTATTGGTTGGTCTGTTTTATCGAGTTTATCTCTTTGCTGATCTGTTGAAATTTCGCCTCCATTTTCAGCAACAAACTGTTCAAGATTCTTTTCAATTTGCTTTTCATCTTCTAAGGGTTTTTTTAATTCTTCGCTCATGTTTATACTTTTATTCTTATTTTAACTTTCTCACCTTCTGACATTCCATAAATAAACAAACTAGCTTTTTTGTCATTGTCCAAATAATTTGCTTCTAATTGATAACCAGAAATTGAATCTAGTTTTTGCATTTCTCCAACTTGGTTTGCTAGATCAATTAATTGTTTTGCAGTCGTTCCCTTTATTTGTTCGTATTCGCTTTTTATTCTCTGACCTTGCATATTAACGACATATTGAGCGAATAAATTTCCATTTTTAAGAAATAAGGAAATATTCTCAAGTTCTGAATCTTCCGGTAATATATCGGAAAAGCCTTTTTTGAGTTTCTTTTTAAATGAAATGAATGGCAACATATTAAAATTTTAATTCTTGATTAATTACATCAACTTGAACATCTGAATTAATACTTTCTTTTGAGTATAATTCTTTCAATTGATTTTTTAATATTTCACTTTGCAATTGAAGCTGAACAATTGATTGGCTAAAACCTACTAAAATTGTATTTAATTCTAGTATTTTTTTGTGGTTTGCTTTTTTTGGGTTTAATGGAATAATCATTCTTTTTTATTTTTTACGAAATTAAAGTTTATCATGGTATTTTTTTCTATAATTCCATTGAGTTTTTAAATCTTCGTTTTGTCTGGCTTCCATCTCCATCGGCATAGTATCATAACCAATAATAATTAATTGAGTGATGTATCTAAAATAATACATAAACAAGCCCATTCTTTTGTATTGCTTCCAGTGAATTTTGTCATGATCTAGAATCTGTTTATTGCCTTCATATTTTTTCTTAATAAATATACCAAATGGTGGAATGGTCATTCCCCTAAATGGTGGAATTATAAAATTGGTGTAAAAAATTCTTGGTTCTTTATTTTTCATCTACTTCAATTTATAAATATCGCAACATTAAAACGTTGCGCAACTGTCATCAAAAAACATTAAAACGTTTTTTTGATTTAGAGTTGTAGTGCATTTAGTCAATCGCTTTTATCTCGTATTGCCATTCATACCCATCTCTTTTTTCAAGGTTACGAGCTAACCAATCGGCTGTTTCGGCTGATATTTTATCGGTCATTATGTGGTCATCGTTAATTGTCTGCTCTTCCCATTTTTTTAATTCTTTAAAAACAGCCTTGGGCATTTCAATTTCACCCAAGCCTATACTTACTGTCATTTCTACTTGCAAATTTTTTACAATCATAAGAAGCGCACCACAACACTTGGTATTAAATATAGGCGGTTGTAGCGTCTTTTTAAGCCTATTTATATTTAGTTCATTTTTACTCGGTGGATACTGTTAGCATTATTAATTGCCTACATTAAATACCAATGTCCAGTTCAATTAATAAACCTTGAAATATAATTTCTCAATCCCATGAAATGAGGATCAGCAAATGACTGTTCAATATGTTTGCTTGGTTTGTTCGGTTTTGCTCTGTCGAATTCAACAAAGATTTTTTCACCTGCTCTCCTTAGTTCAAAGTTTTCAATCTTTTCATGTTTAAAGTTGAATCCTGTCTCTTCAATATAAACTTTCATTTGCTCCAGTTTTTCTGGGCTTGGCTGCTCTCTAAAGAATATGCCATCTACCCAATAGAAAACAAAGTTTTCCGGATCAATTTCAATAAGTTCATTTAATAGCTTATCGACTAGGTTTACCATTACTCGCCAGATGTTTTTGTATTGGCTTGTTTCGGTTTCAAAATCTTCTAGCTTTCCGTTTTGATAGTGGTAAATGTTTTTTGACTTAGCTAAACAGCCAACTGCAGCCAGTCTGTCAATCTTTGGAATAGTCATCAAATACTGAAAAGTTTCTTTGCTAATCAATCCCAATTGCAAAAGTGCAGTAGGATATGCGCTGTCTAGATCAATGTTGAATATCTCCGGTGCTGAAAAAGGGACTAAATTATAAGCACAAGTATAAAACTTAGGGTCAATTGATTCGTCTAATAGATGATCAGAAAATCCCATTGTTTTAACAGCGAATTCAACATCCTTTTCAATCATTCGCATGGCTGCAAAGAACTTTGGTGTTTTGCTTTCTTTGATGAATTTATAAGGTTGATCAATTCCATCAACTTCAATGCTCATTGTGTAATTGCTTACAGCCATTTTAAAACTTTGATTTGTACTTTTAAGGTATCGGAAAAAAGCAATGGCTTTTTTATCATAGTATCTCATTCAGCTATCAATTAAAATAATATCAAGAAGTACCAATGTTCCATCTGGTTTAATAGTGTATCGATAAAGTACAATTCCTCTTGCACCTAATTTTTTTTGATCATTCATGTAATCTAGAAATTCTTCTAAACTGTCAAACTCAGTTTTTTCATCAAATGCTTCTCTGTTGAACTGCCTTCCTGTTGCATCAGCAAAGCTGTCAAGATTAACCTTTACTTTTTTAATTTTATCCTTGTTAGCTTCAAGGTTTTCAAAGAATTTGTTCTTGTTTGTGTTGATCTCATAGGTATCCATCTCTTGAGCAATTTCCATTGCTTCTTTTACTGTTTTTGTATTGAATACCTTTTTCAATTGCTTGTTAACATCACCACCTTTAGTTCTTAATTTCTTTGGAATGCGAAATTCATTCTCATAGCTTCTAATGGCTGATACTACCGGATCACTTTCGGCAACAAATCGGCCATTTCTTGTGAATCTATTGAAGTAATTTACTCTCGCTTTGTCTGCTTTGCTGAGGTTCTGATATTCTTTGCTGCCCTTTTCTATTCCGGCTAATCTTTGCCGTTTCTGTTCGGTGGTTTCTTTCGCCATTTTTACTTTTTAAGCTGTTTCAATAAAGATAAAAAAGCCCGAATCTCTCCGGGCTTTGGTTTTTCGTCTAATACTTTTAGAATGGCGGTTCTTCTGTACTTACTGTTTTTTTTTCAGCTTCAATTGCCGGTACATTTTCGCCATCTGTCCAGAATGTTTTGCCATTTCCAACATAGAAACGCGGTTTCTCCTGGTCTCTTTGTTCTTTGGTTTGGCTGACATAAGCAGAAACATTCTGTCCGTATTGGTTCGGTGTTTGATTTCTAGCAATGGTCAATTCAATACCTTTGCCTTCCTTGCCTTCTTTGCTTTCCAAAGTGGCTAAAATTGTTTTTAGAGTCTCCTTCTTAATATAGAGACTGTTAAGATCACTCATATATAAAAATTTTAATAAGTTACTAAATGAATTCAATATCCTGTTCTGTGATCAACACAAACTTTTGCATCCCTAGAAATCTAAAAGATATGGAAATGCTGTTTTCTTGAAACATACATTCTCCGCGACCTTTATCAAGTTCTGAACACTTGATGTAATAATGATCATTACCATCACCGAAAAGGCCTAGATTTCGCTTTTCAAGGAAATACACGTTTCCGTGTTTATCTTTAAATTTTGCACCGGACTTGATCTTTGCCATCCAATGAAGTTCAACAGTTTTTTCATAGATGCCTAATTTATCTCGCAAATTAGAAATTTCACCTTCTAACTGTTCTATTCTCTGCTGTTGTTGTTGAAATAGACTATTCATAAACAATCTCTTTTACTTCGTTAAACTTGAAATAGATGTCAATCTCTAATACTTTACAGATTCTTACAAGGTTATCCCATGCAATTCCTAGATGATCATCTTCTAAATTCCATATAGTGCTAGAACTTACATTCGCCTCGAATGCCAGTTTTTCCCTTGAAAGGCCTTTTTCATGCCTTTTCTCAATAATAATGTCCGAAAGTTTCATTCTTTTTCGTTTTTGCTTATACAATAGTAATATACTATTTTATTATTTAAATAATATTATTCTAAATTTCCCAACAAAGTTTTTTATTCTATAAATGGGAATTAATCTATAAATTAAAGTTTTGTACCAAATAAAAAATTTATCTTTAAAATGCAATTAAAAAGCACATTTAACGCTATGCTACCTTTATTATTGGCCGTTATTGTTGGCGCAATAGTTTTAGGTATGTTGAAAAAATCAAAACTAGGTTCTAAACTAGGATTAAAAGAAGAATTTGAAGCTGAGGACTTCGATGCTGAAGATTTTGATGCTGAAAGCTATGAATCATTTGAAAAATTTGCCGGAAACGGAAATGATGATTTCAGCGAAGCACTTTATGGATCACCACTAGAAAGCTATAGTGGAGGCCCTATTGATCAAGCTGCTGAAACTGGAAAGTCTACATTTACCATTAAGGTTACTCGTACAGGTGTAACAGATGGAGAACTTCCTGTTTCTTTATTTGGCCCTCTTGACGCAATGAACGCATACAATAGAACAATTACTTCTGATCTAGTAGACTTTTCACTAGGTTCATTAGGTGGATTCACATTAACAGAAGGTGCGCCAAACACTCAAACCGTTAAAACTTATGCAAACAGAAATACTGCACAGTTTGAATATGGAAATGATAACATTGCAGTAACTTCTCAAAGTGCTATCGGTTATCCTTCTTTCGTTCAATCATTACTTTCAAATTCAGTATTGGTTAGAGGTTTCAGAATGACTGTATCAAATACCACAACCGGATTGAATCAATTTGGTAATACAATCACTGTAAGAGACGAAAGTTTGTTTGGAAAAGTGACTGAAAACTCAATTGTGGCCGAAAGTGATAAATCGCCATCGCAATTTCAAACGAATATTGTAGATATTCCAAGACGATTTTTGTTGACTGCGAATACTACAATGAATTTCAACTTCATTCAGTTGGCTCAAACTATCACTTTTACCTTCTATGTTGAAAGGTCATTGAGACAAGCCAAAGCCTAATTTTTAATCATTCTTTTTAAATCACCTTTGAAGGGCTAACTTTTACAGGTTAGCCCTTTTTAGTTAAAATAAAAAAAATATGTTGTCAAACGATAGCCCATACATAGAGAATCTTTCTAAAGAAGAAAGAAAAGCTAGAAGATCACAAAGACGAACTACTAGAAAAGGAAAGGTAGCAGAAGCAAAAACAAAAGTTAAAGAGACTGCAAAAAGAGTCGGCAAAATTGCTGTTTTAGCACCTTTCAGAATTCCAATGATGACTATTTTGAAATCAAAAGGAATTACACCAAAGAGAGATTTGTCTGATCTTGCACGTCAATTTTACATGGAAGTAGTAAAGAAAGACAGTTATGAAACTGAACTTGACTTTGAAGGTGGAGACAATGTAGCTGTTGATTATTCAAATATGCCATCTTTCATGCAAGAATCAATCGAGCCTGTAACTATTACAGCAATTGTGTCTGGTATTCTTTCATTCTTTCAAGGAGTAAAAGAAAAGAAAGCAGCCGGTGAGCCATTAACAAAAACTCAACAAGTTGCACTCAAAGCCGGAGAAGCAGTAGAAAAAGAGAGTACACAAATTGCAATGGATGAAATTGAAGAGGGCATTGGCGAAACCGTTACAGGTGCTGCCGGTCTGATCAAAAGTAATATTGGAATTATTATTGGAATTGCAGCAGTAGCAATAGGTATATATTTCTATTCAAAAAAGAAATAGACAGGTGAAAAAGAGAATGATCATTTCAAAGCCTTCAATGCTCATATATAGAGGAGTCGCACCGGTAGAAATATTTGATACTACCGGTGCAATCTTCTATGTAGTGAAGCCTAAACAAGGCAAAGCTGTTTTCAATCTACCTAAGGGAACATATTATTTAAAGGAATTCACAAAATTTCAAATCAAGAAAGGGAAGTTGTATCAATACCCAATGATTCCTTTGCCTAAGAAAGATAGAAATCTCAAAAGGCCAAAAAGATTCAAGCTAAAGTTTGGCAACAATCCAAACAAGGCAACAGTAAATCTCATAGATGGTACAATCTTTTTTGATCAAGATTTTTACAATTCTTTAAACCGTACACAAAAAGAATTTATTCTTTGTCATGAACTTGGACACTACTTTTACAAAGGTGGAAGCCAAAAAAATGAGCAAAAATGTGATGCTTTTGCCTGTAATATGTTGCTTACCAAAGGTTTTAACCCATCACAGATTGACGCAGCGCAAAAAAGTACATTAGACGGACATAAATCTGGTGTGCGAATTTCAAAAACTTTAAACGATCTAGTAAATGTTACCAATTAAAACCGATGATATTAAAGACATTGTTAAATATGTCTTAATTGCAGTAGCAGTAGCAATAGCTTTGCGTTTCATCATTAAGAACGCAAAAAAAGTTTCAAATCTTCTGAAATCTAAACAAGAAGCAAAAGAAGAAGAAGAAGAAGCAAAAGAATTAGGTTATTCAACCAAACCGAGATTTGGAGAAAGCTATCATAAACAAATAGCTGAACAGTTAGATGATGCTTTTAATCCTTTTCCATTTGGTATTGGCACAGATGAAAAAATGGTAAATAATGCCTATGCCAAAATTACAAGTGGCACAGCCGGAGATATGATAGGAGTCAAAGCCCAATATTTAGTTATAACAGGTGATGACCTATTCAAAACAACAAGAGAAGAACTCGATAAAAATGAATTGCAGAATGTAAGGGATATCCTTACTAATTTACCAGAACATTTGAGACCATAGTGAAAAACAAAGCCACATCTTTAATCATTGCGGCAATTGCTATTTATGCTGCTTTTATAATCTACAAACTTATGAAACCTTTCACCTACTTTTCTTATGCTGAATTTGATTCACCTGATCTACCCGGTTCTGGTGAAGAATTCATGAATAAAGAATTCATTCAAAAGTTAGATAAGATCAGGGAAGATGTTGGTTTCCCTTTAAAAATCAATAGTGGTGTAAGAACCAAATTTTGGAATCAAAAAGTTGGTGGTGTAAAAAATTCAGCCCATACAAAAGGCCTTGCAGCAGATATAGCCACGCCAAACGGTAAAGGTCAAAAGGAAATTGTTGCAGCAGCATTAAAGCAAGGGATAAACAGATTTGGTTTTGGTACTAACTTCATACATTTAGATGTTGATACTGAAAAAAGGCCAAATGTTACATGGGGCTATGGTAATTCAGTACCTAGCTTTTCAGAAATTAAACAATGGGTATGATGGGAATTGATACTAGTTTTCTCACATGGATCATTTCTACAGCTTTAATGTTGATCACAGGTTTTGTTGCACTCATTAGACGAATAGACAACAACAAAAAACTACAAGAAATAAGAGATATTGAACTCAAAGCCAAAATTGACAAAACTCTTTTGAAGATTGATCACCTTGACGAAACAACAAGAGAGTTGAAAACAACAACTTCAGCTATCATTGAGAAAATGAGACAACAAGAGCAGGAATTGACCATTCTTAAAATAAAACAGGGCAATGAGTAACGGAATCAAAGGTTTCTTTAAAAACATTACTTCAGCACCTATTGAAGCAGCCGGAAAAGCTATCAATGAAGGCATTGATCAAACAGTAACTAATTTAGAAGAAGCACAAGAGAAGTTAAATGAACGTTTAAAAATTCAGAGTGAAGGGCATTTGCTCCAAAAAATTCAAAGGCCTATCATTGTTTTTTGGTTTCTATCTGTTCTTACTCTTTCAGCTTATGATATCATAAAACCGGAAATCTGGTTTCAAGATATGATTACAGAAGGTTTTAAAATGGTTTTGGCTTTTCTTTTTATTGAACGCGGATCACGTTATTTAATTAAATCACTCAAACAAAAAAACAAGTAAACAATGGCAATACAATTAAACACAACAGTAGCAAACGAAATTTTGAATTCATTATTCAAAGGTTCTGCATTTACAGCAAAAACAGCTTATCTAGCTTTATTTGATGGCGTGACAGAAGTCACAAACACTTTAACAGGTACTAACAGGCCGCAAATATGGAGCGTTGACACGGTGGCAAGTGGTGCGCTCGTTAATGCTGCTGATTTCACAATCATTGCAAGTGCTGTTGGTGCTGCTGATGTGGATGGTGTGCAGATATACGATGCATCAACCGGTGGAAATGCTTTGACTATCAAAAAGACAGTCACAGCGCAGTCATATAATGCCGGAGATGAAGTGAAGATAAATGCTAACAACTTAGAATTCACATTGAACGTATAAATGAGTTGTGGAAATTCTGACATACTAGCACTTATTGACTATTTCCAGAATGGTACTGATCTCAGCAATAATGACTGGGACAATTACAACTACTATGACCTTTGGAATGCAATAGAAAACGGATCAACACCTCCAAACCGTACTGTTTGCGGAACATTTGTACAAGCAGACATTCGATCAATTGTCTTTGCTGTTTTAGGTGTTTTTACTTCGCCATCTGACTATCTAGGGGAAAATATAGATTTCTACTATTTGTATCTCAAAGCAATAGGGCAAGAAGTAGTATCACCGAAATTTTCAAATTTCTGTATAGGTCAGCTTTACAATGTTTTTTCTATTGGTTTAACAGCTAAGTTTAGACAGGCACAAGGTTTTAATGTTACCATGTCTAAAGTTGCAGCTATTGCTTCAATCACCTTTGAACAGGGGCAACAATTAGACGCATTGTTGAGCAAGTCAGCAGCTTTGCAAAATGCAGTATTTCAGCAGCAGCAAACATTTAACGCTGAACTTGCTGCTGGTTTTACTGGTTTACTAGATGATTACCCTAATGCAGCAGCAGCTTATTCTGTAAGGTTGTTGAGTTCAACTTATTCGGGTGCTTTGGTAAGAATTAGAAAAGACACAGGAGGACAGCCGGAAAAGGATTTCTACCCAGATGAAAACAACGAACTTTCTTTAAATTCTTCAGACGGTGGTGGTACTACTTTAGGGAGTTGGATAGGTGGAAATGATGGTTATATAGTTACGTGGTATAATCAAAGCGGTAATAGTGGGCGAGATGTCACTAATTCAACAGCTAGTACACAGCCCAAATTATTAACTGCTGGAGTTTTTGAAACCAACGATAACGGCAACATCGCCGTAAATTATGCAAGTGGTAATTACTTGAGAGTTACAGGAGTTACAGGAATAAGTACAACCAATAATGAAGTTTATACAGTTTTCGAAAATGATTCTATAAGGGGAGTGCTGTTTTATAGTCCAAGTTTTATTTATTATGAAACTGGAAGTGCTTCAAGTGCTTTAAGTGGAGTTGGTTCGCCATCTTTAAGAGTTAATGGTTCTGATGAAGGAGCGATAACAAGTAGAGCAAATCTATTTACGAGTGTAGGCTCAACGACAAAACTTTTTGGTGTTAGGGATATAGTGCCGAGTGCTTATAGTGAAATAGATATCTTGCAATTTGGAGCAGCAGTGATTCCACAAATAGGCTTTTTATCTGAATATATCGTTTGGGATAGTTCGCAGAGTGGCAATAGGGATGGAATAGAAACTAATATCAACGATTATTTTAACATATACGTTTAATGTATTACATAGGCACATACAACCAATGCAAATACTACATTGATAAGGTAGATGTAGGAGAAAACTACAACGGCATTACGTCAACGTGGGCAAAGCCTTTGAGATCATTTGAAGATTCTGAAAAATATGCTGTTTTAAAACATGATCAATACGAGCATACTAATATGACAAAAGTCCAGAGTTTGCCGGATGAGTTTGTGAATAGTGGAGAATAAATGTTTTTAGTATTTTTGAAATAGTTAACTATAAAAGTATTAATACAATGACAATTTCACAAATCAAAGCACAAGCAACAAAAGCACCCTATTATTTTGATAGAAAAACTTTGAAGTTTTTTGGTCAGACAATGTCTAGTTTTAAAGTTGTAACGAGTAAAAGCGGAAAGGTTTTCATTTATGCACCTATGACAGATCATAGAGGTGTAAAAATGGGTTTTAGTATTGCAGAGTTTAAAAATAAAGACTTATTGCCAGTAACAACACCAAGAACCGCAACAACCGCAACGGAAATAAAAAACTACTTGAAATCTAAATAGGTTCACAGTTATACGTTTTGTTAGCCCTTGTGTTTTTGGATGCAAGGGTTTTTTTATGTGTTAGTATTTTCTTGTTTTATTACACCCTAAAAGTTTTTGA
>Ga0208645_1002933_pt1 | contig 13079 bp, 9 predicted proteins | sample VirMetDEL_Sep_01_FD_184519 | JGI IMG/M metagenome (GOLD analysis project Ga0208645, IMG submission 184519) | Aqueous microbial communities from the Delaware River and Bay under freshwater to marine salinity gradient to study organic matter... | ecosystem: Environmental > Aquatic > Marine >...
CTTGACAAAAAGACATTCACGAGTTAAACTATGAGTGACATCAAACTTTCTCCAGAAGAAATAGAAGAAATGCTAGATCGTGCAGCTAGGCGTGGGGCTAAAGAAGCCCTACGTTCTATTGGCTTACTAGACGATGATGCACAAAGAGATATTACAGAGATGCGTAGCTTGTTGGAAGCTTGGCGTGACACTCGTAAGTCTATCTGGTCTACAGTAGTAAAATTAGCTACCGTTGGAGTCCTGACGTTTATTGCAGGTGCGGTATGGATGACGATGGGTAAGTAAAGGTAAAGTAGAATGGCAACATACAGTAACGAAGAAATTGCAGCAGCAGCACAGAGTGGTAACTGGGATCTAGTTGCAAGCATGACTGCTGCAAACAGTGGTCAAGAAACTGGTAGTATGAGTCAGGCAGAAATTGACCAATTTGAAGCTGATGTTGCAGCTGGGCAACAAACTGCTGCAGATCTTGAAGCTGCAAGTGCTCAAGATGCACTTCAAAACTCTATAAGTTCTAATGCTAGTCTTTCAGACATTCAAGCTCTAGCAGACCTAGTTTTTCTTGCTCAAAATACAGGTGTTTCGACTGCTAAGATGAATGCTGCTTATGAAGCAGTTGGACTTGATCCCAACGATAATTTTGCTTTTGTAGAAGCTAATGAAATACTTCGTGGTGCTGGGTACAATCCAGGTACAAATGAAGGTTTCTATGGTAATAATACGGCAAATGATGTTTCTGCACAAATTTTGTATGAACGTTGGCAAGATGCACCTACTGAAGATGATCTCATTGAAGCTGGTCTAGATCCTGATAGCTATGTTGTTGTCAATAATAACGTTGCTAACCAGACCTATCTTCAAAATAAACTAGCTGAACTTGGTGTAGATGCTTCCTCTACAAATGCTAGCCTTCAAAATTTAACCGAAGGTCAGACTATTGAGCAAAATAGGATTGATTTTGATAATAGATTAGCAGGTACTAGCAACACTTTCTGGAGTCAGTTTGAATCTCCTTCAGAAGCTTCTTTGGATATGCTTGAGTGGGATCTTATTAAGAAGAAAATAAAAAACACAGGTACAGGTACTGGAACTGTTACAGGTTTAACAGGTACTGGTACTACAACTGGTAGTGGTGGTATTACTGAAGGTTATACAGCAAGTCAAGATGCTTTAGGTATTCCAGACTCTGCAGTCTTACCCACATTTACTAACGGTGTATCTCAGGTAAGTGATGGTGCATCTGGTACATACACAGTACCAGCACAAACATTTGAGCAAAATGTTAGAGATCAGGTTTCAGATTTACAAAATAGAGCAGCTCAACAAAACTTTACCTCTCCTCAAACTATAGCAGAAAAACAAGCTGCTGGTGAAGATATTGCTTCGTATGCTATTTCTCAAAAACTATACCGTAATCCCAATACTGGGCATCAACTTTTTATTCCTTTCCAAGGTGATCAGCCACTACAAGCAATTCCTGCAGGTTATTACGAAGTAAACCAACAGACAGGTACTATGGGTACTGGAGTATTTAATCCAATTACAGCTGGAGGTAATACTGCTACAGGTGCTAACTCTGGTGGATACATTCAAGGGTTTAACGAGGCGTCTATACCAAACCCCAATCCTATTGACCCAAGTCAAATCTACGGTAATGTAAGTTTTCAAGATCCAGTTACTGGTCAAGTAGTTACACAAACTGCTGCAGAGTACATGCAGTCTCTGGCAAACAAACAAGCTCAAGCTACTTTTAACCCTGCCACCTCTGTGTCAATGTCTGGTGTATCTACTATGGCTGAGTTGGGTTACGAGTATAATGAAGACGGTACAATTAAGTTAGACCCTGCTACTGGACAACCAATAGTAAAAGAACTAATGCCTGGAACTGTTATAGAGTCTACTGCAGGTCAAGCACAAGCACTAGCTCCTGTTATTGGTAAAAGACAAGCTATGGATGCTGAAGGCAACCTTATGTTTGATACTGCAGGGCAACCTATTATGGTTGGTGCTGATCCTGCACAGGTTAGCCAAGTAGTTCAAGCTAAAGGTCCAGGTACTCCTGCAATTTACGATGAAGCAGGTAACCTTGTATCTGCAGCAGTAGATATTCCTGGAGCAGCTCAAGTAGGTTTAACTACAGCAGCACCTGGAATAGCCACACAGCTTGAAGGTGGTACAACAACAAACTACCAAGGTATGGCTGATGCAGTTCCTGGGGCAACTTGGGATGTAGTAAGTGGTACATTCACACTAAACGGCATTCAATACACACCCGATCAATTTGTACAAGCTAACAACCTAAATGTTGGTGATTTTATGACCACTACTGGTGGTCTGCAAGCTGCTCAGATGGTTGGTGGTCCTTCTCAAACTATTACAGGTCAAACAGCAGATACTACCTCTGTATCAGGATTAACAAGTGCTACTGGTGAATCTATAGATATCACGGGTGCTCCTACTCGTACTTTACAAACAGGTCCAAACGGAGAACTAATCACTGGTACTGGTGTAGACCAAGCTGCAGTACAAGCAGCCTTTGGTGCTGGTGAAGTACAGGCAGCATCTGTACAAGACGAACTAGCAGGTCTTATGGCTCAGTTTGAAGGTGGTGAAACACCAGCATGGGCTGCAGGAGCTATGAGAAATGCTACTGCACAACTTGCAGCTAGAGGTCTTGGTGCTTCGTCTCTTGCAGGTCAAGCAGTTATCCAAGCTGCTATGGAAGCTGCTCTACCTATTGCTCAGATTGATGCTGGTAACAAACAGCAAATGGCTTTGTTTAAAGCAGAGCAAAGAGCTAAGTTCTTAGGTATGGAGTTTGATCAAGCTTTCCAAGCTAAGGTTATGAATGCAGCCAGAGTGTCTGAGATTGCCAACATGAACTTTAGTGCAGAACAGCAGATTGCTCTTGAAAACTCTCGTGCTGCTAACACGATGGAGTTAAACAACTTAAGCAATAAGCAAGCTTTGATTATGGCTGAAGCTGCTGCATTGTCGCAGTTAGATATGGCTAGCTTGTCTAACTTACAACAAGCACAAGTACAAAATGCTCAGAACTTCTTGCAGATTGACCTGGCTAACCTTAGCAACTCTCAGTCTACAGCATTGTTTAAGGCACAACAGGTTACTAATGCAATGCTTAGTGATACAGCTCAAGCAAATGCCTCTGCACAGTTTAATGCTACAAGTCAAAACCAAACTAATCAGTTCTTCTCAAACCTTGCAGCTCAAGTATCACAGTTTAATGCAGCACAACAGAATGCTATCAACCAGTTCAATGCTGAAGAAGTTAATGCAATTCTTGAGTTTAACTCTGCACTGCAAAACCAACGTGAGATGTTTAATGCTCAGAACTATCTTGTTGTAGCTCAGGCTAATGCTCAGTGGAGACAGAACATCAACACTGCAAACACAGAAGCACAAAACGTTGCTAACTTAACATATGCTAAAGAAGTAAACGGGCTTACTCAGAAAGCTCTAGATGACTATTGGCAAAAAGAACGTGATATTATGTCGTATGCCTTTGCTCAGTCTGAGGGTGCTGCTGATAGAGCACTTAAGATTATGCTAGGTGAAATGGATCTAGATGCACTAAGAACTAAACTAGACTTTGCTGAAGATAATGCTAAAGCTGAGTTCTGGTCAGATCTAATCTTTGGTGACATGAGCTTTAGTGACGTATTTAAACTTCCAAAGGTAGGATAAGATGAGTAAAGCACCCTATTTAGCATATTTAAAAAACCTCAGAGAAGCTCCTGACAAAAGAGCAGCAATGGCAACTTCACCTACAAAAGGTCTTGGAGGTCAGAGGTTAGCTAAAGCTGACTTAGCTGTGTATGAAGATGGCCCAGAAGAAATTCTAGCTCAATTAGCTAGGGATATTAAAATGCCTGAAGAAACAAAGATGAAACTCTTTGAAAGTCAAAGGTCTAATAGGGCACTTACTACTGATGATGGTACTCCTATTACTCTTGACGAAGCAAATGCTATGATGGAAGAGTATGAGGAAAAACCTACACCGCCTTCTGGTGGCTTGATGTCTCCTGCAGCAGAGGATACACCCCCTTCTGTAGACTCTAAAGATCCTGTACTTGAACCATTTCAAAACACTATCTCTATTCTAAAAGATGATGCAGAGTTTATGACTCAGCTAAGTAGTATGACTGAGAAATACCCAGGACTTACAGAACGTGAGATCTTCATGGTTGCTGCCAAGGAAAGTGGTGTAGGAACTAATATGGGTAAAGCAGGTAATATGTTTCAGATATTAGGTACTCCTGCAGAAGAAGCTGGTATAGACTTGAAAAAACTTAATGCATCTGATAACATGACGGACCACTTAAAAGCTTTGGAGAAGTACTTAGATCGTTGGGGCTACGATGGTGAAGCACCCCTAGGTCTTGTAATTGCTGCACCTGGGTATAGAAATGCTTCTCCAGATACTGTTGTTTATGAGGCAGGTAGTAAAGAAGCAAAAGCAAATCCAGGTTGGCTAGACTCAAGTGGTAATGCTACTGTGGCAAGTATAACAAAATTTTATAGGGGCCAATAAAAATGATTTTTGATAGACCACAACCAGGGTTTTCATTAACTCAAGAACCAAAAGGTGCACCTTTCGAAAACCCTCCAGAGATTGTAGATCCAGAAGAGGCAGCAAAGTTTCATTTAGATAACATGAACAATGCCAATGCTTTTGAAGATATTGCACACTTTCTGGAATCAGGTTTAGATATTCCTACACTTGTGCAAGGCATTCTTCGTAGTGCTGTATTTCAAGGTGTACACAGCATTGATGTTAGCCTTATCATTGCACCTATTTTACATGAGTTTATTAAAGATGTAGCAGAAGCAACTGGTACAGACTATGATGAAGGTATCAGTGATGCAGAAGAAAGAGCTGTCATTCGTTATCAACGTAATGTAGCTCGTTCAGAAAAGATGCTTAAAAAGCTGGGCATAAATGCTGAAGAAACTATGTCTGGTGAAGAAAAACCAGATAGCATGGAAGACCAGATGGAAGCTATGATAGTAGCTGACGAAGAAGAAAAGCCTATGGAAGAAACTCCTATGGAGGAGCCTACAGAGGCACCAATGGAAGAACCAAAGGGTTTGATGTCTAGGAGTGTAATGTAATGTTTGTAGGTTTAGTCAACAGAGAAAGACGAATTAGAGCTAGAAGAGAGGCACTTGAAGATCAGGAAGCTGCTAAAAAGACATGGCTAGAACAGTTTAAGTTGAAGAACGAAACTGAGATGGAGAACTGGCAAACTCAGAATGAGATCACTAATCGTCAACAAATTGAACAAGAAGACCGTGCTGCTAAAAGAGCTGCTATAGCAACTGCAGAAGATCGAGCATTCCAACTGGATTTAAGAAAGCTAGATCAAAATTGGTGGAAAGAGCAGCAGAAAATTTTAAATGAAAATGCAAAGCAAACAGCCATTGACGATCATAATAGACTAGTAGCTTGGGACAATGATAAGTTTGAACGTAATAGAAAAGCTGCCCTTGTAGATCTAAAAGAAGAGCTTGGACTTAGAACGGAAGCTGTTAACAGTCAGTTTGACTATCAGTTTGGAGTTAAAACTGAAACAGCTAGAAAAGTTGCTATTGCTGAACATGCAAATGAAATGCAAAAAATCTTATTTGAAAGAGTCATGGATGGTAAAGTTATCGGTGCAGACTTTACTACTGCTGTTGGTGGTACTACCGACCCTACAGCTCAGATTGCTCAGTACTCTGCAGCTATCACTGCTCTAGGTGTATCTAAAGATAACCCCGTACTGGCTAAACTTGCAGGTCTAAACAACCCTGCAGTTATGAAGTCTACGTTTGATACACTACAAAAGTACCACACACAAATTGTAGAATCTGGTCAAACAGGTCCAGCAGCTCTTGAGACATTTATGGAAGGTGCTAACGAGTACCTAGGTAACATACAGATTACACCTGCAGATCTTGCTAAACCTGATGCAATTATTAAGCAGATGGAAACTATTCTAGGTAAGCCATTGGATGCTTTAACTAAGTCTATTATCAAGAGTATGCCACAATCAGGTACTGCCATTGCAGTGACAGAACCTACACTTGTTGAACCACTAGATGTGTCTAAACTTGGTGAATGGAAAGAAGTAATTACTGAGAATGCAGTTGCAAGAGCTAGAAGTGAAAAGACTGCATTGAGCAAAGCTAAAACTTCTGCACTTGAGATGTCTAAAAATGGTAATGCTGAACAGCAAGCTACTGCTTCTGCATTACTAGACTGGATAGGTAAACGGGATCTAGAAGTTTCAGAGGCTTTAGACTCCGTTAAAAACAAAGACTACTACGGAGTGGTCAGCCTGTATGGTAATAGTGTGATTGAAGAAGCTAAAGCATCACAGCCTAAGCTTGAGTCTGCAATACTGCCAGACTATATGAGAGAAGCTAAGGATGCTGCACCTGTTGTCGTACCTAACACACAAATGCTTAGAATGCTAATTGAGTATGGAATCATCAAAAAAGGTGATATGGTAACTTATACCAGACCTGATGGAAAAACTGTGACAGGTCCATACAAAGGAGAATAATATGGCAGACGGATTTACTCTAAGTGACTTAGAGGAAGATGTTGTTGCTCCTTCTGTAGAGCCTGTTGTACCGACACCAGAGCCAGAAGAAGAAAGCACTGGATTTAGTTTAAGTGATCTAGGCACTGAGTTAGAGATACCTCAAACGACAACAGAACAAGTCCAAGACTTAACTTCCCCCTTTTCATTATCTGATCTTGAAGCACCAACTAGTTTTACACTAGAGGGTGAAGATCGTTTTATCAATGTCTACGATGCTTTCGAGAAGTATGACAATCAGCCCCTTACCAAGGAACAGGTACTAGCTGACCCAGACCTTATGGAGATTGTCTACCAATCTCTTGAGGCAAGATTCCCAGAAACAAAAGCTTTAGGTAAGTTAGCTAAAACCACCACTGGTCTAGCAGGTGGTGCTACAGGCGGTTCTGCACTTATGAACCGTAACTATAGAGCTATGGACAAAGAAAAAGCATTTGAGATCTATCAAAACTACATGAGATCTTTTGATGCTGCTCAGTCTGTAACTGTGGCAAATGAGATCGGCTACACTATGGGTGTAGATGACGAAACCAAAAGGCGTCTTGCTGGTGGCTATCTACTCTTTAATCAGATGGATAATATCTTTACTGGCGAAGGTAGCTGGGGTGAGATGTTTGACGGTATCAGAGACTACACTGTGGCTACTGTATGGGATCCTACAACACTACTGTCGTTTGGTGCAGGTAAAGCACTAGGCTGGGCTGGTACAAAAGCTACTGGTAAGTCACTACAAAAGATGATGACTGCTGCTTATGCAGATGCTATATCTAAAGGTGCCACAAAGAAAGCTGCTACCATTGCTGTAGGTAATGCTGTTGCTAAGGCAATGCCAATGGCTACAGTAGATGCTGCACTAGCCTTTGGTCAAGACCTGGGTAGACAGATGCAGTTGATTGATGTAGGTGCACAGGAGAAGTACAGCAAAGCTGAGGGTGCTCTTACTGCAGCAGGGTCTATTATATTCCCTGCACTTGCAGGTGGATCTGCATTATTTAAAGAAGCTCGTAAGTCTGGCTTTGCTGAAAACACAATCCTGTCGTATAAGAACATCGACAGTATGATCAAGAAACACGGTGCAGAGGAAGCTTGGGAAAAACTTGGGCAAGCACTTGATAAGAACGGTTTGTTCCAATCTCTTGATGAACAGTTTGGTACATTGTCTGCAAGAGGTAAAATAAACTTCTTGCCTTGGGAACAAGCTAAAGATGAAGCTGATAGGTTGATTGCTGCAAAAGGTGAAAAGAGAAGAGACCTTGCAGCTAACAATGCATTTTTCAAGTTCTTCTGGTTTGGTGACCCAGACAATGGAGTTAAAGGTTACTTTGAAGCATTGAATGATGCTGGCTTTGTAATGCATCCAGAGATACTTAAGAAATACAAAACAACTGGTGCTTTTTCCAGAACTATTCGTTTTATCAACCCATCTAAATTAGATAAACTAGTTAAGAACTGGGAAAATGAAACAGGTTATGTACTGGATGGCGTACGTACAGAGAAAGGTAAAGTATCCCCTGCCTTAATGGAAGCTGTTATGAAAAACAGCATGAGCTTGTCAGGTGAAAACCTGTGGATTGCATCTGAGTTATCTAGACTGCAGAAGGCAGGTGTTAGTAACAAAGGTATGCTTGAGTTGTACAAAAGGATACAACCTTCTGAAGGTCCGAAGCATAACCAAGCTGCTTTGTCTATGTACAAACGACTAATTACTTCTCACCTATCTACAACTGGTGCTAACCTCCAAGGTTTTAAAACACTTGTTTCACTAAATACTGCTGCAGACTTTGTAACTGGTGCCATTGACCTTACTAGGGGTGCTATTATGAAAGGTCTAGGTAACGAAGAGGCAGCTGTAAAGTTTTATAACAGAGCTTATGGTGAGTGGGGTGGAGTAATTCGTAGAATGGCAGATGGAGTATCTCCAGATATACCTATTGAGTATGCTGATGCTGTTCTTGACATGAATCCTCAGATAGCTGAAAAGTTATTTCGAGATGTTGCAGGTGATGGTGGTGTCAATGACTCTATGGCCATGTTTAATATCGACAAAGATAATAAAATCTGGGCAGCAGCTGATGCTTACACCAAGGGTGTACAGACCTTAACACTGGCTAGACTTCAAGATAACCTCACTAAACGTTTTGCCTTTGGTACAAATCTTAATCAGGGGATTATGAAAAAGTATGGAATAACTCCCGAAAAATTTTTCTCTGACCCTGATGCAGAATTTAAAATGGCTACAGCAGAGTTCCGTGAAATTATGGAACAAGCTGCATACCGTACTATGAGAGAAACAGCTTCTGTAAACTGGTCTACTCTACCTGCTACAAACTTTATGAGAAAGTCTGCAAGGTATATTGAAACAATTACTAACCGTTCCATTGGTGGTTATGTTGTACCCTTTGGTAGCTTCTTAAACACCACATTTGCAACTGCAGGTGATCTAAGTGGTGTAAACTATTTTAGATACGTAGGAGCTAAAACTATTGGTAAGCAAGTAGATCCTGTAACAGAAGATGGTGCAGAACTATTTGCAAAAATGGTTGTAGGTTGGGGTGCAGTTAGTTACGGTGTTGGTGGTCAGATTGGATTTGAAGCTGACACTGACGACAATGCTATCGAAAGAATACAGAGTGGCCTAACTTGGAAGCAAGATAGACAGCCTGACGGTACAGTAAGAAACCGTGAATTTGAGTGGCCAATGTCTCTTGTTAGAGCTACCAGCCAAGCTATTGGACATGGTATGCTTGAGACTGGTGAAATGGATATGGCCAAGGTTGGACAACGGTTGTTGACTGACAGTGACTTCCGTCAAAAGTTTATGGGGGCTATCCCAGACGATCTTTGGGTTGATCTTACTGTACAAGTAGGTCCAGGACAAGCACTACGTGATCTTGACGATCTAGGCAACTCAATGAATAGATCTTGGCAGATGGCAAAAGAAGGTGACTATGGCCCACTAGCCTACAGTATACTTGCTGCATCTGGTTCTAAAATAGCTTCAGGCTTTACTCGTCACCTTGACCCAGTAAACACTGCATACGGAATGTTTAACAATGCAGAGATGAATCCTGATCTACGTCAAGGTAATAAGTTTTTCAACGATGCAGGTCGTTATATAAATCAGTTAAATCCATTTAGTGGGACAGGAGATTTAGAACGTAGAGCTACACCAACGAGAGGCTTTGCTTCTGGTAGGGATATAGATGCTGGTAAGCAACTTATGGTTAGGTCTAGTAAAAATCCTAACTTAGTCGAAACTATATTCAACTCAGCAGGTGCTAACATCTTTACTCAAGTACGTTGGGATGGACCTGCTAAAGTAAAGAACTACATGGATGGACTACTAGCTCCTGCACTGCAGATACAAGCTGAACTAGCACTAGCTGCAAACCCAGACTATTTTACATCTTATTCACAGGAGGAAAAGGAACAAGTAGTTAAAAAGATAAGTGATAATGCCAAAGCTATGGTGCTAGACCAAATGGAAAACGGCGGTGTAGTACCTCAGAGCATGGATATTGTTCGTAGACTTAGTAGAAATAAAAAGACAACAGAAAAAGTTTTGGATCTGTTACCATTTGATTTTAGTGGTCTTGATACCTACGACCAAAAGATGGAAAAGATTTTAGAGATGGAGGATGGTTATCAACAACTGCTGAAGATCAAAGGTTTAGTAGACACCTACGACGATTGGAGTTCGACGATAACAAACTTTTAAAAAGGGGGCACTTGGCCCCCTATTTTTTTGATTGCTGTTGGATAAGTGCTTCGAGATACCAACGAGCTTTCTTTAGATCTTCGACACCGTTCTTGTAACGCCATCGGTGTAGATATTTTGCAATGTTACCTCGAAAGTAACCTGCAAGTTCATCATCACTGAGAAAGTCTTTGATATAATCAATGCACTCAATAGACCCCTGACCGTAGTGTTGGGGGTTATTTACATTGTCATTCATAGTTCTACCAGTTCTGCCTTTGTGTAAGGAATGTGGAAGAAAGTTTCGCCACGCCAAATGTTCCTACCTTTAGCTTCTTTGATTGTATCATCAGTCATCAACGTGTCCTTGATACGCCAAGCCTTAGTCAGATCTTTGTTAAAGACATAGAAGTTAAGAACCCCATTCTCGTCTTTGTACTTTTCGACTAGCCTACGTTTACGTGCAGGGATACGAATCTCATGCCAGTGTGTTGGCCAATCTCCGTCCCATGCTACCTTGACCTCAGCTTCATTGAAGTATGTAAAGTCATTCTTCTTTGAAACAACGTCAACATTGTAGTCCTCTTTGTCATTCATAATCGAATGACCTTTGCCTTGGAGATAGCTGACTAGCTTTTCCTTAGCCTTCTGGTCGTAAGCCTCATACAAAGATTTACTGAAGGGTCTGTTAGTTCTTTTCATTTACCTTGTCCCCTGTAAGGTTTGGTGGATCTACGTTTATGTTTATTCATAGACCCAAGTTTCATTGAAGCAATCCTCTTAGACTGTGAGGTTTTCTTCTTCATAGGCTGATGTGAGTTAGCTGATGCACCCACAATCTGAACCTTAGCCATGTTCCTTTCTCCATTTTAATTCATACAACAATTTATTTTGTTCGTACTCAGACATAATACACCAATCACGTATCTCGTCAAGAGTTCTTTTACACCCCACGCAAAGATTGTCCTCACCTATTCGACAGATCTTCACGCAGGGTGATGGAACTTGCCCTAACTTTTGTCTACGTTGCCTACTCACACTGACGTAAGCCTGTAGCAGGGTCGAAGTAGCAAGCACCGCCTTCATCTACAAAGTCTTGTGTTTCTTCTACTGGATCTTCTTCTACGATATCCTCTGATGCAGAAGCATTAAGAATGCCGTAACGTTTACCTGCTGCACGGAATGTTGTACAGCCAGAAGCACCACCGTCATATGCATCCATGTAGACTTGTTTGAACTCTTCCCATGTCACGTCAGAACCAACGTTACAGGTCTTAGAGCAAGCTGAGTCAACAAAACGAGAAGCAACGTTCAACACTTTGACATGATCAAACACAGACAACTCGTCAGCAGTTTTACCTTTAACACCAAACACACGATAGCCATAGTCCTCTACTCGTTCTGTTCTTGGACCATCGAAGGTTTGGATAGTACGGTCGTAGTAATGTGAGAAGACTGGTTCAATTCCTGAAGAGACGTTGTCGGCTGACAAGCTGATCGTTCCTGTTGGAGCAACTGATAGAAGATGACTGTTGCGAATACCATGATCAGCAATGAGGTTACGGATATCATCAGGAAGAGTTTTAGCAAAATCAGATTCCAGATATTGATTATCGTAGAGAGGGAAGGCACCCTTCTCAATAGCCAGTTCCACAGATGTACGATACGCCACATTCCTGATCACTCCCATGATTTCTTCAAGGGTCTGCAGGAACCTATCACTGCCGTATTCAAACCCTAGTGCTTCAATAGCATTAGCTACACCAGTAACACCAAGGCCCATACGTCTTTTACTCTTGGCTTCCTCTTCTTGTTCTTTCAACGGATAAGTTGCTCTGTCTACGACATTGTCCATAGCACGGACGACATGAGGAATGTCATTACGTAGTTGGTTCATGTTAAAGACATAATTACCATCATGCTCTACGACATACTTAGTCAGGTTGAATGAGCCTAGTAGACATGCACCGTTGGGTGGTAGTGGTTGTTCACCGCATGGGTTAGTTGCAGCAATCTTCTCTGCGTACCACAAGTTATTCTTTTTGTTGATACGGTCGATAAACAGTATGCCTGGCTCTGCCCAGTCCCATGTAGAACGTAAGATGTTATCCCACAATGCACGAGCACTCACAGTTTTGTGAACACGTCCCTTGAACTTCAAGTTGAAGTCTAAGTCTTCTTTCACAGCTTTCATAAACTCATCCGTCACGCCTACAGAAATGTTGAACTGTGTTAGTGTGTCAGAGTTGTTCTTTGCTGTAATAAACTCTTCGATGTCTGGATGGTCAACACGTAGCACACCCATCTGTGCTCCACGTCTGTGACCTGCTGATGCAATGGTACGGCATACAGCATCGAAGATACCCATGAAGGATAAAGGACCAGAGGACTTGGAATCAAGTGACTTAATCAGTGTACCTCGTGGACGTAGGGTAGAAAAGTCATAACCAATACCACCACCTAGACGCATAGTCTCTGCTGCACGTCGAGCAGCTTCCATGATACCGTCCATGCTATCATCAATCGTAACAGAAACAAAACAGTTGTAAGGTGTCACACGTCTTGGTGCACCCATAGCAGACTGTACACGTCCTGCAGGTAGGAACCGTTGATTGTACAAAATAGTACGGAAGTTATGGAAGTGAGCCTCATTGTCTTTCAGTGCCTCAGCTACACGAGTCATAGCCTCTTTGAAAGTCTCGCCTTTACTGCGATACTTCATCGCATGAATCTCTTCCGAAATTGGAAGTGTTGGTCCGTATTCTAATTCAATA
>Ga0208645_1002935_pt1 | contig 13076 bp, 12 predicted proteins | sample VirMetDEL_Sep_01_FD_184519 | JGI IMG/M metagenome (GOLD analysis project Ga0208645, IMG submission 184519) | Aqueous microbial communities from the Delaware River and Bay under freshwater to marine salinity gradient to study organic matter... | ecosystem: Environmental > Aquatic > Marine >...
ACGCGTGACATGGAATGGCTCCGGAGGATGGATAAGCCCGCGCAGTTTAGCAGGCCGGGGGGAAACTAACCCTCCCTCAGACCGTCCGACAGGCCCCAGAGTTCAGCGAAGCGGCAAAGTGCCTGCAAGCACTCTTTCGCTAATCTGGAGCCACGTCCCGTTGCGCGGAGACGGCGTCGTCCAAGCAATCATGCCGACAACGCCCGTCAGAGCACCTTCCAGATCTCCTGAGCGTATTCGCGGATGGTGCGGTCCGACGAGAACCAGCCAGTACGCGCCGTATTGAGCACTGCCGAGCGCCACCAGCTGTCAGCGTCTCGCCAGCGCGCTTCAACCTCCAGCTGCGCCGCCCAGTAGGCTTCGAAGTCGGCACACACCATGAAGGTGTCGTGCCATTTCAGGCCGTCAATCAAGGCAGTGTAGCGACCCGGGTCTTCAGCCGAGAAGGCGCCGTTGCGGATCGCCATTAAGACTTCGTTGAGCCGCGGCGAACCGATAATGGTGGCTTCGGCGTTGTACTCGTTGGCCTGTTTGCGCGCCTCGACCTCCTGCGCAGTCATGCCAAAGATGAACATGTGGTCGGCACCAATCTGCTCGCACATCTCGACGTTGGCGCCATCCAGCGTCCCGATGGTCAGCGCGCCGTTGAGCGCGAACTTCATGTTACTGGTCCCCGACGCCTCGAGTCCGGCGGTGGAGATCTGCTCGGACAGATCCGCGGCGGGGATGATGCGCTCGGCCAGACTGACGTTGTAGTTCGGCAGGAACACGACCTTCAGCAGACCACGCACGGTCGGATCATTGTTGATGGTCCGTGCAATATCGTTGGTCAATTTGATGATCAGCTTGGCCGTGTGATAACTGGCCGCCGCCTTGCCGGCGAAGATCTTCACGCGCGGCACCCAATGGCCGCCCGGATCCGAGCGAATCGCCTGATACAACGCGACGGTATGCAGCAGGTTCAGCAGCTGACGCTTGTACTCGTGGATGCGTTTGACGTGCACATCGAACAGCGCATTTGGGTCAACGGTGATCCCCAGTCGCTCCTGAATCATGCGCGCCAGCAACTTCTTGTTGCCCAGGCGCTGGGCGGCGAAGCGGGCGCGGAAGTCTGGCTGATCGGCGTAGGGCTCTAGCTGGCGCAGCAATGTCTCCGGCGAGTCGAGCAGTTCCTCGCCGATATGATCGACCAGCAGACGGGTCAGCTGCGGGTTGGCCTGATACAGCCAGCGGCGGAAGGTGATGCCGTTGGTCTTGTTGCTGATCCGCTTGGGGTACAGCGAATGCAGATCGGTGAACACCGTTTCGCGCATCAGGCTGGTGTGCAGCGCGGATACACCGTTGACGCAATGCGAACCGAGAAACGCCAGGTTGCCCATGCGCACGCGACGGCCGTGACCTTCTTCGATCAGCGAGACCGAGCGCAGGAGGTTGACGTCATGGATGCCGCGCTCACGCAAGGCATCGAGATGCTGGGCGTTGATCAGATAGATGATCTGCATGTGCCGCGGCAGCAGGCGCTCCATCAGCCCGACGGGCCAGGTTTCTAGTGCCTCGGGCAGCAGCGTGTGGTTGGTGTAGGAGAGGGTGCCGACCGTCAGCTCCCATGCCTTGCGCCACGGGATGTCGTGCACATCCACCAGCAGGCGCATCAACTCAGCAACGGCAATGGCCGGGTGCGTGTCGTTGAGCTGGATCGAAGCGAATTCGGGCAGGTTCATCAGTGTGCCGCGCTGGTCCAGATGCCGGCGCAAGAGGTCCTGCAAGGATGCTGCAACGAAGAAATACTCCTGCCGCAGCCGCAATTCCTGCCCTGCTTCGGTGCTGTCGGCGGGGTACAGCACGCGGGAAATACTCTCAGCGCGTGCTTCCTCGGCGACCGCACCGATGTGATCGCCGGCGTTGAAGCGCTCCAGATGGAAGTCCGCCTCCGCCCGCGCACGCCAGAGGCGTAGCGTGTTGACGCTAGCACCGCGCCAGCCCACCACGGGCGTGTCATAGGCAATCGCGCGAACCCCTTCGGCCCAATGCCAGAAATGCTTGGGTTGATCGCTGCTGCTGCCATCGGAGGGCATCGCCGCCACGCTGCCGCCAAAGCCGATCAGGTAGCTGACTTCCGGGCGCTCGAATTCCCATGGATTGCCGAAGTTCAGCCAGGTTTCGGTCTGCTCGTGTTGCCAGCCGTCGACGATGGCCTGGCGGAACAGGCCATGGTCATAGCGGATGCCGTAGCCATGCGCGGCCACACCAAGGGTCGCCATGCTTTCCATGAAGCAAGCCGCAAGCCGACCCAACCCACCATTGCCCAGTGCAGCATCAGGTTCCAATGTACGGATGCGCTCGAAGTCGATGTCTACGCCGGCCAGCGCCTCGCGCGCCACATCGAGCAGGCCCAGATTGCTGAGACTGTCGGTAAGCAGGCGGCCGATGAGAAATTCCAGCGAGAGGTAATAGACCCGCTTCTTGCCCTCACGGTAACCCTGCCGGGTACGGTCCATCCACTGGTCGATCATGCGGTCACGCGTGGCCAGCGCCACCGCCTCGAACCAGTCATGGTCGGAGGCATGCTCGGGGTCCTTGCCGATCGAGTAGGTCAGCTTGCTGATCACGTTTTCCCGAAAAGCGGCGACCTCGTCAGCGTTGGGAGCAGTCGTTTCTTGCGTCATGGACAGACCTCATGCAGCGGGTGAAAAGATATGAAGGATTCATGGCAGCGCCAGGCCACCTCGGAAAAACCGCACTACAGACAGGTTTGCAGGTTTCTGCAGCATCCGGGCAACCGTCTGTCCGGCGTTCGACTCGTCGGTTTCACTGGAAATTCCACCCCGTGTCGCTATGATCGCGCGCCGCCATTACCGTTGCCCCCGCCGTGAAGACACGTTTGATCGCCTCTGCCGACCCCGAACGCCTGGAAACCTGGGCGCGCTACAGCAACGGCCTGTGCCGAGATTGCCACGCCACGTGTTGCACCTTGCCGGTCGAAGTACGAATTGACGACCTGATCCGTCTCGAGGTGGTCGATGCCTTCGAGCGTGATGAGCCGCTGAAGAGTGTTGCCAAACGCCTGAGCAAGGAAGGCCTCATCGAACACTTCAATCAGAAGCACGGCATTTTCACCCTCACGCGACTGGCCAACGGCGACTGTCTCTACCTCGATCGCAAGACTCGCTTGTGCACGGTCTATGCCAAGCGCCCGGACACTTGCCGCAACCACCCGCATGTCGGTCCACGGCCCGGCTACTGTGCCTATCAGCAGAAAACCGCAGCGCGTTGATCGCAGCTTGCGGGTCATCCGGAACGGCGACTCGTGGTCGCCAAAAAGCGTTGCGGAAACTGGCAATATCGTGACTCAGCAGTCATGCTTGACGTCTGCCTGTATCCGCACACGTTAGGAATCCACCCGGCATGAGCCGCGATAGCCGCTACCTGGAAGCCATTCTGCACCACGACATCCCACTGACCCGGGCGATGGGCCTGCGCGTCGAGCATTGGGAAAACCATGAGCTGCGTGTGAAGGTGCCGCTGCAAGCGAACATCAACCACAAAAGCAGCATGTTCGGCGGCAGTCTTTACTGCGTATCGGTGCTGGCTGGCTGGGGCTGGCTGCACCTGCGCCTGCGCGAGGCTGGGATAGACGACGGTCATATCGTCATCCAGGAAGGTCAGATCGACTATCCGCTGCCAGTGGTGGATGACGCCACTGCTATCTGCTCGGCGCCGGACGAGGGTGCCTGGGAGCGATTCGAGACGATTTACCGTCGCCGTGGCCGCTCACGCCTGACCCTGCACAGCCGCATTCTCGCTGCGGATGGCCGCGACGCGGTGCGCTTCACCGGCCAGTTCGTGCTGCATAAGTAACCTCACAGCCGCTTCATCTGCACTGCCGGGGTGCGCGCAGCTTGTTGAGCACGCGGACGCCCCGGCGTCGCTGAATCCTCGGGCGCCACTGCAACCGCTTGAGTCGACGCGTGATCGCCACCGGTACACGCGTCTCGCCTCCGCCTTGGCCACCGCGCCAGCACCCTCCTCCGACTGGCATGCAAGCTCCCAGCAGACTACGCTGCAACCGCCAACAATAAAAAAACAGCGTCAAGGAGCCGATGCCATGGGCCTGCCCCGTATAGCCATCCTATTGCTCAGTATTCTGCTCGCCATCAGCGGTGAGGCGCATGCCGAGTTACCGAAGAACTATCAGATCATCCTGCAGACCGACAACTTCCCACCCTTCAACATGGGGCCCAGCCACAAGAACTTCGCCCGTGGTGATGAGGTTCAAGGCATCGCCACCGACACCGTTCGGGAAATCTTCAAACGCGCCGGCGTCGGCTACAGCCTGACGCTGCGCTCCCCCTGGGACCGCATTTACACCCAGACCCTCACAGACAGCGGTCACGGATTGTTTTCCGTCGCCCGCACGCCGCAGAACGATGGGCAGTTCAAATGGGTAGGCCCCCTCGCCCGCTATGAAAGCGTACTGCTCGCTACCGCGGAAAAGCGCATCGACCTGAGCACCCTGACGCAGGCCAAGGAGTTGCAGATCGGCGCACAGAAAAGCAGCGGTGTCAGCCAGTATCTGGAGAGCCAGGGCTTGCGGCCGACCGACAGTCTCAGCGAAGAGGAAAACCTGCGCAAACTCCTCAGTGGCCGCCTCGATCTATGGGCCACGGCCGATCCAGTCTGGCGTTATCACGCCAAGGAGCAGGGAGCAGAAGGCCTCACGCAAGTGCTGAGTTTTCGCGCTGAAGACCTCTACCTGGCGCTGCATAAGGACACGCCCGACGAAGCCGTCGAGCGTTTGCAGGGCGCGCTCAATGAGGTGATCGGTGAGGGGTATGCCGGCTGCAGCAAGACCCCTGACCTCTGCTACCTGATCCGTGACCGCAAGGTGCCGTGACCGCAACGGGTCGCGACAAGCTCACACATAGCGCGACTTGGGCGTAGCCATGGGCAACGGGCCGTCGCCGATCAGACGGAACTCGCCCTTGGACGCATCGTAGGCGCGGATTTCGCTGGTGCCGATGTTGTAGACCCAACCGTGAATGAACAGCTGCCCACTGGCCAACCGCGCCGCGACCGAAGGGTGTGTGCGCAGGTGATCAAGCTGCGCAAGGACGTTTTCCTCGGTCAGCACGCCCAGTGTGTTGTGGTCGGCGCAGCCGCAATTTTCTTCGACAACGGTGCGGGCCACTTCAGCGTGACGCAGCCAGCTGCGTACGGTCGGCATGCCGTCGAGGCTCGAAGGGTTCAGTACCGCTTTCATCGCGCCGCAATCGGAATGCCCGCAAACGATGATGTGATGTACACCGAGCGCCATCACCGCGAACTCGATGGCGGTCGACACACCACCGTTCATGATTCCATAGGGCGGCACGATATTGCCGACATTGCGGGTCACGAACAGGTCGCCCGGCGAGCTCTGGGTGATCAGCTCGGGCAGGATGCGCGAGTCTGCACAGGTGATGAACATCGCCCGCGGCGTCTGCTCGTGAGCAAGCTTGTTGAACAGCTCGCGCTGCTCCGGATAGATATCTTCGCGGAACTGAATAACCCCTGCGATCAGGTTGTCGAGCGCCTCCTGCGCTGTTTCGGTCGTCTTCTCATCGAGACTCATAACACGATCTCTCTTATGGTTTGGTTAGGTACGACGTTGCACGTTCAAGGCCGGACACTGCACAGATGTGACAGACCGTAACGAACGCCGGGAGCCTGGCCCGGCGTGATGAATTAGAAGATAGACCAGCCAATGCGCTGAGAAAGCGGATCTCACTCAGCAAGTCCTGCATGAAAACCCCATGTAAGTTGTGCGACACGCACTAGGCTACTAGACGCCGGAACAGCCCCGGTCATCACAGTGCGAACAGATGCGCCTGCTCCGTGAATCATTTCTCACGCTCCTGCTCGCGACCTACCGCCGCGTACCTTAAACAAACGAGGAACCCAGCCCTGTAGAGAATTCACCGCACACCGGTGGGACTCGTCCGACACATAGCACCCTGTTTTCGCGATCGCGATGGGCTCCGGTATAGTGCCGCCCGCTTCACGGGGCACGGCCTGTGCCTCGGGCATCACGACAAGGAAAGAAAACAGATGAAACTGAAACGTGCGGCGGGCCTGCTGGCGCTCGCGATCGCAGTCAGCGGCTGCTCTACCGCGACCTACTTCAAGCTGCCCGAGAACAGCAAAGTCTCTGTCTATGAGCGGCCTCAGCAATACCCTCAAGGACTGGTCAAGACGCGTCCGTTCTTCTGGACCGCCGCTGGCGGCATTCCCTACAAACTCAGCAGCGAAAACGGAGAGCTGCTGCAGCAAGGCAAACTGCGTGCGCGCTTCCGTGTCGCCTCCATCTTCTGGCCACCGGGCGGCATCATCTATTGGCCGATGGGCTTCGGTCAGCGCTGCTACGACCTGACCGGCGCCGCGCCGCTCAGCTGCACTCAGGGCGACCTGAAGGATCTTCGAAGCCAGCGCCGTCTCGACCGCTAGGCTTCGGCGACGCATCGCCCCGGCACACACCGGGGCGGTGCTCGATCCAGCCGTCGACATCGACCCGCGAACACGCGCATCACATCGTCTAAAACTTTTCCGGGCGCAGCACTTCAACCTCAGCCAAGTAGCAGACCATGGCGAAGTTATCGTAATAGCGAACCTGCAGGTGCGCGGCGATGCGCTCGGCAATGTCACGGTTGCAGATGATCTCCAGCCTGATGTTGCTCTCGGTGTCCCACTCGGCACTGCGCACGCCACGGCTGCCTCGCCCTCGTGCTTCGGACAACGTCCAGCCAGGTGCGCCGAGGTGGTCGAGATCGGCCACCAGTTTTTTTTCCAGTGCGGCTTCGCAGATCACGGTAAGCAGCGTTCGGGTCGCGGTCGTCATATCAAAGTCCCCAGGCGATCAAGGTTTCGGCCAACGCGAGATACAGCGGAATACCGATCAGGATGTTGAACGGAAAGGTAACCCCCAACGACGCCGTCAACGACAGCGAGGGATTGGCTTCGGGCAATGCCAGGCGCATGGCCGCGGGCACGGCGATATAGGAAGCACTGGCAGCCAGCGTAGCGAGCATCGCAGTGCCACCGAGCGACAGGCCCATCAGCCGCGCCAGCAACGCACCAATCACCGCGCCAATCAGCGGCATGCCAAGACCGAAAACCGCCAGACGCAGCCCATAGCGCTTCAGTGAGCCCATCTGGCCGGAGGCGATCAACCCCATCTCCAGCAGAAAAAGCGCCAACACCGGCTTGAACATGCTGGTATAGAACAATTCAAGGGGCTTGATGCCTTCCTTGCCCGCGAAGGCGCCAATGATCAAACCGCCCAGTAGCAGCATGATGCTCTTGCCCAGGAAGATCTCGCGCCCCAGTTCCTTCCAATGGGTATCGCGACTGATGCCCTTGGCGAGGATGATGCCGATGAGGATCGCCGGGATTTCAAGAATAGCCACGAACAGCGGCATGTAGCTCTCAAAGGCAATCTTGTTGGCCAGCAGAAAGGCCACCACCACGGCGAAGGTACCGGCGCTGACCGACCCGTAGTGCGCCGCGACACTCGCCGAGTCGACCCGGGAAAAGCCCAGCAGCCGCAACAAGGGGAACGCCAGCAGCGGCAGCATACAGCCAAGCAGCAGGACCAACGCCGACTGGCCCAGCAGTGCGGCACTGGCCTGCTCGGCCAGCTCGACGCCGCCGTGCAGACCGATGGCCAGCAGCAGCAGGATGGATAGCGTTTCGTACAACGCCGGTGGCAGTTTCAACTCACTCTTCACCAACCCGGCAAACAGACCGAACAGGAAGAACAGCACTACTGGGTCGAGCCCCATCGATACCTCCCGGATGCGTTGAACAGGCAAAAAAAGGGAGCCTTTCGGCTCCCAGGAAACATTGCTTAGGCTTCGATCTCGATCAGCAGATCGCCGGGTGTCACCCGATCACCCTTGGCCACGTGCACTGCTTTCACCTTACCTGCAATGGGAGCCTGAATCTCGGTTTCCATCTTCATCGCTTCGCTGATCAGCACCGCCTGGCCGGCCTTGACCGTGTCGCCTTCCTTGACCAGCACATCCACGACATTGCCCGGCATGCTGGTGCTGACGTCGCCCGGGCCATTGGCTTGCTTGCGCTGACCACCGCTGCTGCCACCAACGAAGTTGTTCAACGGCTCGAAGACCACCTCTTCCGGCATGCCGTCGATGGAAAGGAAGAAATGTCGTTTGCCCTCGCCTTTGACGCCTACACCGGTGATGTCGACGCGGTAGGTCTCGCCGTGGACGTCGATGACGAATTCGGTGGGCACGCCTTCGCCGCTGGCCGCAGTCGCCGTGCTGCCGTCGGGAATCGGTAGCAGTACCTCCGGTTGCAGGGTGCCGGCCTCGCGCTCCTCAAGGAACTTGCGGCCGATGTCGGGGAACATGGCGTAGGTCAGCACGTCTTCTTCGCTATGAGCCAGCGCACCGATTTCCTGGCGCAACTTGTCCAGTTCCGGCTTGATCAGGTCGGCCGGGCGCACCTCGATGATTTCCTCGCCGCCGATGGCCTGGCGCTGCAGTTTGGTGTCGATGGCGCCCGGCGCCTTGCCGTAGCGGCCCTGCAGGTAGAGTTTCACCTCGTTAGTGATGGTCTTGTAGCGCTCGCCCGCCAGTACGTTGAAGAACGCCTGGGTACCGACAATCTGCGAGGTCGGGGTTACCAGCGGCGGATAGCCCAGATCCTTGCGCACGCGCGGGATTTCGGCGAGCACTTCGTTCATGCGGTTGAGAGCACCCTGTTCCTTGAGCTGGTTGGCCAGGTTGGAAATCATCCCGCCCGGAACCTGATTGACCTGCACGCGGGTATCGACACCCGTGAATTCGCTCTCAAACTGGTGGTATTTCTTGCGCACCGCATGGAAGTACAGGCCGATCTCCTGGATCAGTTCCAAGTCGAGACCAGTGTCATAGGGCGTACCGCGCAGCGCGGCAACCATGGATTCGGTGCCCGGGTGGCTGGTGCCCCAAGCCATGGAAGAAATCGCCGTGTCGATATGATCGGCGCCGTTTTCGATGGCCTTGAGCTGACACATGCTGGCCACACCGGCGGTGTCATGGGAGTGGATGAACACCGGCAGGTCGATTTCGGCTTTCAGCGCCCGCACCAGATCGCCGGTGGCAAACGGGGTGAGCAGACCCGCCATGTCCTTGATCGCAATGGAGTCGACGCCCATGTCGCGCATCGCCCGGCCTTGCTCGACGAACAGCTCGACGGTGTGAACGGGGCTCGTGGTGTAGGCGATGGTGCCCTGGGCATGCTTGCCGGTCTTCTTCACCGCCCGGATGGCGGTTTCGAGGTTACGCACATCATTCATTGCATCGAAGATGCGGAACACGTCGATGCCGTTCTCGGCCGCCTTGGCGCAAAAGGCCTCGACCACGTCATCGGCGTAGTGCCGGTAGCCAAGGAGATTCTGTCCGCGCAGCAGCATCTGCAGGCGCGTGTTGGGCAGCGCCGCTTTGAGCTGGCGCAAACGCTCCCAAGGGTCTTCCTTGAGGAAGCGCACGCAGGCGTCGAACGTCGCGCCGCCCCAGACTTCCAGCGACCAGTAACCGACGCGGTCGAGCTTGTCGCAGATCGGCAGCATGTCTTCTGTGCGCATGCGGGTGGCGATCAGCGACTGGTGTGCGTCACGCAGGATGGTGTCGGTAACGGTGATTTTCTTCTGAGCAGTCATGGGTTCGTTCCTCACAGGCCTGCGTGGGCGGCGATGGCGGCGGCGATGGCCAGGGCCAGTTCGCCCGGCTTGCGTTTGATCGAGTAGTTCAGCAGTTCCGGATGGTTATCGACGAAGCTGGTATTGAACTGCCCGCTGCGGAAATCCGGATTTTCGAGAATCTTCTGGTAGTAGCTGGCCGTGGTTTTTACGCCCTGCACGCGCATGTCGTCCAGCGCGCGCGAGCCACGCGCCAGCGCCTCTTCCCAGGTCAGCGCCCAGACGATCAGCTTCAGGCACATGGAGTCGTAGTAGGGCGGAATGGTGTAACCGGTGTAGATCGCCGTATCGGTGCGCACGCCCGGCCCGCCGGGGGCGTAGTAACGCGTGATCTTGCCGAAGCACGGCAGGAAGTTGTTGCGCGGCTCCTCGGCGTTGATGCGGAACTGCAGGGCGAAGCCGCGGTACTGGATGTCTTCCTGCTTCACCGAGAGCGGCAGGCCGGAGGCGATGCGGATCTGTTCACGGACGATGTCGATGCCGGTGATTTCCTCGGTGATGGTGTGTTCCACCTGCACCCGGGTATTCATTTCCATGAAGTACACCTCGCCATCGGCGAGCAGGAACTCCACGGTACCGGCGTTCTCATAACCCACCGCTTTGGCCGCGCGCACCGCCAGGTCGCCGATATAGGCGCGCTGTTCCGGGGTGAGCTGTGGGCTCGGGGCGATCTCGATGAGCTTCTGGTTGCGGCGCTGAATCGAGCAATCGCGCTCGAACAGGTGCACGGTGTTGCCGAACGAGTCGGCAAGAATCTGCGCCTCGATGTGCTTGGGCTCGACGATGCATTTTTCGAGGAACACATCGGCGGAACCGAAGGCCTTCGTCGCCTCGGAGATCACCCGCGGATAGGCCTGGGCCAGCTCTTCGCGCGAATTGCAGCGGCGAATGCCACGGCCGCCACCGCCGGAGGTTGCCTTTAGCATCACCGGATAGCCGATGCGCTCGGCCTCGGCCAAAGCTTCGTCGACATCCGCCACGTTGCCTTCGGTGCCGGGCGTGACCGGCACGCCGGCCTTGATCATGCTGCGCCGCGCCTCGGTCTTGTCGCCCATGCGGCGAATCACTTCGGCGCTCGGGCCGACAAAGCGGATACCACGCTCGGCGCAGATTTCCGCCAGTTCGGCGTTCTCGGACAGAAACCCATAGCCGGGATGGAGGGCATCACAGCCCGTTTCTACCGCCAGGTTCACCAGCTTGCGCGGGTTGAGGTAACCGGCAAGTGGGTCGTCGCCAATGAAATGAGCCTCGTCAGCGCGTTTGACATGCAGGGCATGGCGGTCGGGCTCGGCGAACACCGCCACCGAGCGCACGCCCATTTCGGCACAGGCCCGCACGATGCGGACGGCAATTTCACCGCGGTTAGCGATCAGCAGCTTCTTGATCACGCTGTCATTCCCTCGGTCGATGAGCAGAAGGCCGCCTGGTGGGGCCACGTCAGGCCTGCACGTCGTGCAGGCCTATAAACCCTACGCCTGCCGGTACGATTACTGAAAATGAATAATAGTTTGACCTTGGATAAGTAATTACTTATACGTCCAGCCAGGGCTGGGATAGGAAGGCTTGAACGGCTGTTTCATTTAAGACAGATGCAGCTGATCACAGACAAGAGCGGCGGCAACGATGCGAAAAAGCATGATGCGGATAACCTTGCGCCAGCTGCAGGTGTTCCGGGCGGTATGTGAAAGTCGCTCTTACAGCCGAGCGGCAGAAGAAATGGCGCTGACCCAGCCAGCGGTGAGCTTGCAGATTCGCCAACTCGAGGAGCTGATCGGCCAGCCGCTGTTCGAGTATCTGGGCAAAAAGCTCTATCTGACGGCAGCAGCCGAAGCGCTCCAGCGCGCCAGTACCGACATCTTTGGGCGTCTGGACAGCCTGGACATGCAGCTGTCCGACATGCAGGGCTCGCTACAGGGCCAGCTGAATCTCGCAGTCGAGTCGAGTGCCAAATACATCACGCCGCACCTGTTTGCCGCCTTCAAACGAAAGCATCCAGAGGTCAGCCTGGAGCTGGTCGTGGTCAACCACGCGCAGGCCGTCAAGCGCCTGTCGATCAGCCGTGACGACCTGCTGATCATGTCGCAGGTGCCGACCGACATGGACCTTGAATTCTTGCCATTCCTGAACAACCCAATCGTGGCGGTTGCACCGACGGATCATCCGTTGAGCCAGGCAGACACGCTGACCCTGCAGGACCTAACCGCCTATCCGCTGCTGATCCGAGAGCCCGGGTCAGGCACCCGCAAGGCGGGTGAGGATTACCTGCGCCAAAAGCGTGCGCACTTTGCTCAGACCATTCAGGTGGCGTCGCTGGATGCCCTGCGTGAAAGCGTCGTGGCGGGGCTCGGCGTGGCGCTGATGCCACGCCATGCAGCCCACCTGGAACTGGCTCATGGCCTGCTGCGAGAGCTGCCGGTCCAGGAGCTCCCGCTGTACCGCAGCTGGTGTGTGGTGCATCCGCGGGGTAAGCGGCTGAGCCCGGTGGCTCAGGCGTTCTTCTCGTTTATCCGTGAAGAACGTGCCCAGATCAGCGCCCTGGCTGCGCGCTTTGATGGCGCACAGGCAAACCCTCGAGCAGCGGGCTGACCATCAATAGATCGGGAAACTCCACCAGTTGTGCGTGCAGCTGGCGCTGCTCGTCGTAGCTTTCGATGGCGCGGCGGAAGTGCATGCGGCGCTCGTCCTGTAGTTTGCGGCGGGCACGGGCATCGAGGTTGACGTAGGCTTCACGGTGCTGGGACATGCGCGGTCTCCGGAACGGGTGTCGGGAGAGCCCAGCATCTGAGGCCTGGGTGACGCTATGAAGTCAAACAGATGACGGAGCGATGAACACCGCTCCAGCGGTCGTCGGTCACCGTCAGTCGTCGTGGTGCTTTGTCGACTTGGGCGACAGCCGAAGGCTGCGCAAGCTGCGCTTGACGCTCTTGAGGTGGTTGACCAGGCTCGGTCCTCGGGCCATGGCGACGCCCATGGCCAGCACATCAATCACCACCAGATGGGCGATCCGCGAGGTCAGCGGGGTGTAGATCTCGGTGTCCTCCTGAACGTCGATGGCCAGGTTGATCGTGGCCAGCTCAGCCAGCGGGGTCTGGCTCGGGCACAGAGTGATCAGCGTGGCGCCGGACTCGCGCACCACGTTGGCGGTAATCAACAGATCCTTGGAGCGCCCAGACTGGGAGATACAGATCGCCACGTCGGTGGGTTTCAGCGTCACCGCCGACATCGCCTGCATGTGCGGATCGGAATAAGCCGCCGCGCTGAGCAGCAGACGGAAGAACTTGTGCTGGGCATCGGTAGCCACTGCGCCGGACGCGCCGAAGCCGTAGAACTCCACTCG
>Ga0208645_1002938_pt1 | contig 13064 bp, 24 predicted proteins | sample VirMetDEL_Sep_01_FD_184519 | JGI IMG/M metagenome (GOLD analysis project Ga0208645, IMG submission 184519) | Aqueous microbial communities from the Delaware River and Bay under freshwater to marine salinity gradient to study organic matter... | ecosystem: Environmental > Aquatic > Marine >...
GTTATTCGGCAATAATGAAATTTTTGTCCCGCAAAGCGACTGCAGATCAATTATATTTAGCAACAACGGCAACACCAATGCCGCCACGGTTAACGGCCTGGTAATTCCAAAGGATCAAACCTTCACCATTGACGTTTACCCAGGCGAAGTAATTGGCGGTCAATTTGAAATAAAAACCACAGGCGGCGAGAATATCCAAATAATGCAATTCAGTTAAAAAACAAATAAATGGGATTAACAAGCACACAAGCCGATGCATTTTTAAATGTATTCCGCGGCACTACATACACAGGCTTTACTTCTTATGTGGCTTTATTCAATGGGGATCCACAAGGCGCAGGCTCAGAAATTACCAGCACCATAACAGGCGCAGCGACAAGAAATGCCGCAGGATTTGGCGCACCAGGCGCAGGCACAGGCGACCAGCGCAAAATAACCAACAGCGCCGAAATTGAAATTACAGCAAGCGCAGCAGGCAGCGCAACCGCTGATTATTTTGCAATATATGACGCAGCCACAGGCGGCACGCTTAGATTTAGCGGCGCCCTTACGAGTTCTTTGGCTATTAGCGCGGGAAGTCCTGTAAAATTTGAAGCCGCAGCGCTTGAAGTCATTATAGATCCTGAAGTATAAAATTGAATTGTGCGAATAGGTAAAAGCAGGCTTAATTTAACCGCTGGCATACGCTTAAGTAAAAATATATTTTTTGGCGACGGCATAAGCGGCGCCCTAGCAGGCCGCGGCATATTTGGCACAACGAGCCAGGCCCTAGCCATAAGCCCGCAATTTGCACAAGGCGCCGCAACATTTGGCACAACTAGCGCCGCACAATTGCCCTACCTAGCACAAGGCGCTAATACTTTTGGAGCAGATCACAGCGCAACAGCTAGCAGCGCAACATTTTTACTAGATCAATACCCTGGAGCCGCCGCAGCTTATAGCATACGACTATTAAATGCCAGCTACAGCGGCGCGCTCGTTAGAATAAGAAAAGATACAGGCGGACAGCCCGAAAAAGATTTTTATGCAGACTCTAACAACGAATTAAGTTTAAATAGTTCAGATGGTGGCGGCACTACTTTGGGTAGTTGGATAGGTGGGAATGATGGGTATGTGGTAACATGGTATGATCAAAGCGGTAATAGTGGGCGAGATGTAACCAACTCAACAGCAAGTACTCAACCCAAATTATTAACTGCTGGAGTATTTGAAACCAACGACAACGGAAATATAGCGGTAAATTATGCAAGTGGTAATTACTTGAGAGTTACAGGAGTTACAGGAATAAGTACTACTAATGTTGAAATTTATACTGTTTTTCAAAATAGCAATCTTGCTGTTAGGGGAGTACTATTTTACAGCCCTAACTATATTTATTTTCAATCTGGCGACGCATCAACCGCGTTAAGTGGTGTTGGTTCGCCGTCTTTAAGAGTTAATGGTTCTGATGATGGAGCAATAACAAGCCGGACAAATCTCTACACAAGTGTAGGAACAACTACAAAACTTTTTGGAGTAAGGGATATTGTCCCTACTGCTTATAGTGAAATTAATGTTTTGCAATTTGGAGCGGCAGTTATTCCTCAAATAGGTTTTTTATCTGAATATATCGTTTGGGATAGTTCGCAGAGTTCAAATAGAGATGGGATAGAAACTAATATAAACGACTTTTATACAATATACTAATGTATTACATAGGCACATATAACCAGGTTAAATATTACATCGATAAGGTAGACGTTGCCGAAAACTATAACGGCATAACTAATACCTGGGCGAAGCCTTTAAAATCATTTGAAGATGCTGAAAACTACGCGGTAAAAGTGCATATAAAATACACGCATAGCAATATGCAATTACTAAAGCAATTACCTGAGGAATTTACACAAAGTCAAATTTAAAAAATGAAAGACACCGACCGCGGAATAATTGGCGTAATTCTTAGCGTAATTACTCCAAGCATTGAAGTTTTAAACCATTATTTGCAATTTGCGGGCGCGGGCTTTGGTGTAATTTTAGTAGTTATTAGTATATGGCATAAATGGCTGCAGGTGAAAGCCATTAAAAAAAGATCTAATGGGCAAAGTCGCTGAATTTATAGGCAGCTTGGTAAGCAGCGGCGCAACCAACTTACTAGACAGCGCAGCGGCTAACATTGACAAATTTGTTCAAACACCTGACGAACGCCGCGAAGCATTAACAGCACTTGCCAAGGCTCAAATAGAACTTAACAAACAGGAAGCCAAGCACCGAAATATTTTTGTAGCGGGCTGGCGCCCAGCGGTGGGCTGGATCTGTGCGAGCGCCTTGGCTTACAATTTCATATTTCGCGACCTCTTAGCCTGGTTACTTCTTAACACTAACCAGGCTATTACTTTACCCCCCGCGCTAGCCATGGATCATTTACTTACTATATTGCTGGGAATGCTAGGCCTTGGCGGTTTAAGAACTTTTGAAAAAAACAAAAAGTTGACCAAATAAAGCAGCTTTGCACAGTTGGACACTTTTAAAAAAGGCTTAATGCCTTTTTTTTATGTCTAAATTTTTTTTGCCTTTTATTTCAATATTGAAATTTTTTACTAGTATTGTTTCAAATTTGAAATAAGAATATATGATGCCATCACAATTATTTAGAGAAATTACTCAAGATTTAAGCGAAATTGAATTGCAGAAAATTGCGCTGCGGCTAGACATTAGCCGCACAACATTATGGCGGCGCCTTAAAGATCCTGCAGCCATGCGATTGGATCAGGCAATTAAATTGTGTAATTGTTTTAACATTAATAACCCAAAAGATTTACTAACATGATTAAATTAAACGGTAGGCTCTTATACTGGAGCATTTTTTTTATTATTATTAGCTTATTTGTTGCGGGCCACATTGGCCTATTTGCAATACATAGCGGCGCATTTTTACATATAGCATTAATAGGCTGTAATACTGTTTTTTGTTTTGGATACGGATATTTTCAAAAAGAAATTAAAAAAGATTTTAGCATATGAATACTAACACTTTGAAAGGCCACGGCCTTAATTACTATAAATGGCAATGTAAAAAACTACAGCCTTTAATTGTAGAAATAGCAGCCAACCGCCAGGCTTACAGTAAAAAATACATTGAGCAAGTACAGGAAGTTTATGAAAAAAACCGCGCTGTCTGTTTAGCTTATGATATTTTAAACGGTTAAGCGCTTTATATGCTAAACTACCCAAATTTAGCCCGCGCCGCGCTAGTTAAATATAAGCGCTGGAGCAAAGCCAAGACCATAAAAAAAAACCATTTAACGCAGCTAAATACTCAAATTTTTGTAACTGAAAAGTTACTAGAACAAAACGAGCATTTAACTAATGAACTGGAGCGCACACGCCGCGCATTTAGCGAATTAAATTTAATTCATGCGATGCAGAACGAAGCATGGCAGCAAGAAATTAAAGCTAATAGCGAGTTAACAGATTTATTTATTAAACACTTAAAAAAATGATCTTACTTTTTAACGCCTTTGCAATAGCAAGTTACAGGCTAGGCAATAAGTATGTTAATAGCATATTTAGTTTTGATTTGCCCACCAATTGCCTTGAGCCATACGCCCACGCAAAAAAAGAAATAGTTTACCAGCTAAGCATAAAAAACACCCAGGCCCGACTCGATTTTGTGCGCGAAGTATTTACAATATTACCCAATGGTAAAAGCCAAAAAATATGAGCGCTCAATTACAAATTACAGAACAAACGCCTTTTACCAAGTTGTTTGGATCTCAGCGCTTTGAATTTTTAGAAAATGAATATTTTACCAGGAATGAAAACGGCGTAAGCATACCCGAAGGCATTAAAAAAGTAGGCGTAAATGATAGCCGCCTTTATATTTTTATAAATAAGCTGGGTTATTACGGTTACGAAGCAAACGGCAAACCGTTATTGGTTAAGATCACAAACGGCAAAATAATTGAAGAAGTAAGCGAGCGCCAGGTCATACGCCAATTTCACGCGCTTATAGCAAACAAAAAATTTGTTTATCCATATGCCACAAGTTTGGATATTAGCCAAGCCGACCACGAAAAAATAATAAATTACTTTATAAGGCGCGAAAGTTCACTTTTTAGTAGCAACAACCTTTACCGCAACTTACTACCCGCCCGCGATTTTGTGAGCCACAGCCAAAGCGCTGCATTTATTTTTTACAGCGACAAAGCCGCCCAGGTAACAGCCCAAGGCATAGAGCCAGTAAAATATGAAGATTTACCTGGCTATATTTGGGCCAGCCAAATTTTACCGCGCCCCATGCCAACCACAGGCCACAAAGGCCGCCGCATATGGCACCAATTTATTGAACGCATAAGCGGGCGCCTAGATACAGCCAACAACTGGCAGCCTGACCCGCAAAGGCTCAAGCATTTAAAAAGCGCACTTGGCTATCTAATGCATACACACTTCGAAGGCAAGCGGCGCGCAGTCTTATTAATAGATAGCGCAATTGATGACGATCAAGGCCGCACAGGAAAAACGCTACTTGGCAAAGGCCTTATTAATGCCATAGGCCCAGGCGTTAAGGAATTAAACGGCAAAGAATTTGACGTGCGCGACCCCAAGCGCTGGCGCCTTTGCAGTCTTGACACCAGCACCGCAATAATTAACGACTTAAGAAAATACGTGCCGATTGATATGTTTTTTAATGACATAACCGAAGGAATTCAAATACACCGCAACCACGAGGAGCCATATAATAAAGACGTTAAACTTTTATTTACCACAAACCAAAGTTTAAAAATTGACACGCCCAGCGCTAAAGACCGCTTTTGGCCCTTTGAATTATGCCAATACTACAGCGAAAAACTAAGCCCCGCGCAGGAATTTAAGTGCTGGTTTTTTAGTAAAGACTGGAGCGCCGACGACTGGGCCGACTTTGATCTTTTTATGCTTGAATGTTTACAAGCATGGTTTAAAAATGGCTTTGCAAAAAGTGAAAGCATAGCGCTTGAAGAAAAAACCAAGCGCGATCACCTTGACCGCGATTTCTTGGAATTTATAGAAGAACTTACAACCACCTACAACGCCACCACAGGCGAAGGCAACCGCGAAATTACACCAGTACCAAGCGGCCAAAAATTTGGCGACGCCACCGAGCCACTCAGTAAAATTGCTGGCTATTATTTGCGCCTGGACAAAAAAGCGGCGTTTATGCAATTTGTAAACGAGTACGGCAAAAACGGCGCTTTTAAATATGGCCGCAATCAGGAATTAAAGAGCCGCACTTTTTACGAATGGATCCGTAATTATTGCACCTTAACCAAAGGCATAGTAAGCAATCCAAATAAAGCGCACCGCGATAAATACGGCTTAGAATACAAAGCCAACGGTACGCAGTATATTTTAATTGCATTCGAATAAATCAACGGTTTGGCTAAACCATTGTTTTAATGTGGTTTTAGCCGTTGTTGTGCATAGTAGGCGGATTTAAAGCAGAAAAATAAATGAAAGTACTAAATTTATATAGCGGAATAGGGGGCAACCGTAAAGAATGGAAAGGCCGAAATTTAGAGATTACGGCCATTGAATATGATGAACGTATAGCAGCGATTTACAAAGACTTATATCCAAATGATAACGTAATAGTTGGTGATGCTCACGAGTATTTGCTTAACCATTATGAAGAATATGATTTTATTTGGGCTTCCCCACCTTGCCCCACTCATTCGGTTACAAATCACTTTTTAAATGCACAAGGAATAAAGAGATACCCTGATATGGGATTATATCAAGAAATAATACTTATGCAAACATTTTTTAAAGGCAAGTATGTGATTGAGAATGTTAAAAGTTATTACGAACCATTAATACAACCGCAAGTAAGCGGGAGACATTATTTTTGGGCAAACTTTCTAATACCTAAATTAAAATACGAAAAGCAAATAGGCAGAATGAATGGTAAAAAAAGTGATTTAGGTGGTGATGCTCAATGGAAAATAAGACAAAATAATTTAGATAAGCTCGGTTTTGATTTAAGCAAATACGATTACCCTGGTAAAGATAAATTATTGCGTAATTGTGTTGCCCCCGAAATTGGAAAAGCAATATTTGAAGCAGCACTTGGAATATATGAAGCAAACAACATTAAGCAATTGGGTTTATTTGATGCACTCGGCTGAGCCTATTATGCACAACACTAAAACAAAGCACGTTTTTTTAATGTGCTTTGTTGATTGTTGGCCCGCGTTTTAATGCGGGCTTTTTTTGTGTCTAGTTTCTAAGTTATTAACACCAAAAAACCGCCTTTACTACTTAACCCTTTTTTGTTTTTTAAAAAAAATTCAGTACTAAAAGGTACTATTAAGAGTAAAAAAACATTTAAGTAATTGATTTACAGAAAATAAGGTCAGTACCTTTTAGTACCTTTTAAAAAAAAATAGGCATTTGCAGCAAATAGGGCTATGCTAAAAGGTACTGCTTTTAGTACTAAAAGGTACTCCAGTACCTTTTTTTTTGTTTTCAGTACCTTTTTTAAAAATGCCTTCCGTACTGAAAACGCTGGGCCCACAGGCTGCAAACGCAATCCAGTACTAAGTACTTTTGATTTAGTACTTTTTTTTTTTTTTTCACAGGCCAAAAAAACACAGCCAAAAAAAAATCTATTAATGCCACTTTATCCACAGCATTTTTTTTTAGTTTAAAATTTGATTTTAAAATAAATTTTGATGGCAAAAAATTGCTTGCCTGGTATAAATAAAAAACCTTTGTATAGGCTCTTATATATGTATAGAATAGTAAAAGCAAACCACGCCACAGCCAAGCCAGCAAATGCAGCAACAAAAAATTAATAAATTGCAATCAAATTTTAGCGGTAAATAATGGAACCCAATCAATATTTAACCCTTCAACAGCTTGCAAATGAGCTGAATATATCAACGCCAACCCTAAAAAAACGTATTAAAGAGAAAATGCCTATAATTTCCGCCATTTGGTACGGTAAGGAACGCAAGCGCTTATATAGTCCAAATGAAGTTAAAACCATTAAAGAAAAACTGTAAAAAACTAAAGCAAAGCATTTTACGGCATTACACACCGCTTATATATTGCGGCAATGTTGCAAAAAATAGTACTACCTGCTTTACTTATTTTTTACTTCCTAAACCAACGCGCCCGCGCTGCAGTAGATCAATTTAGTTATAGATTTAATGGTTTTAAAGTCAAAACATTCCAAGGCTTAAAACTGGTACCAAATTTCGGAATATACAACCCAACCAATTTACCAATAAAAATTCCAAGTGCTGGCCTTAGCATTTTTGTAAATGGCAACCAAATCGCTCAATATGTGGGCGATACCAACATAACTTTAAACCCAGGCTGGACAGATCTTGAACTTAACTTTACAGCCAAAGGAATAGGCGCCGCAAATGTTATTTACCAATTGGCGCAAGGTGCAAAATTCAACACGGTAAGTTTAAAAGGTACTTTAAATACCACTAGCGGCAAAATTCCTGTAGATTACACATATGTTTATCAATAGCGAACATATTAAAAATTTAGTGCCACTAGCTGGCATTAATTCCTTGCATAAAAAGCAAGGCGCTACAATTAACCAAATAGTTAACCAGGTAAGGCGCCACGAAAAAAAGGCAATGGATCAGCTGTGCAAAGTTGCCCATATGTTTAAAGGAAAAACCGAGCAAGAAACCGCCCGCAACATTTGGGAATTTTTGCACAACCAAGTACCATATAAAGCCGATGGTTTTAAAGAGCAAATAATAAAACTACCAGCCGCACTTATTCGCCAAGGCGGAGACTGTAAAAGTTACGCACTTTTTACCACAGCAGTTTTAAACTGCCTGGGCATTCCTAGTTTTTACCGCCTGGTAAGATATAACCCCGCCCAAATGAACGCGGCGCACATTTACGTTATCACAAAAAACGGCGTAATAATTGACGCGGTTTACGATCATTTTAACAAGGAAAAACCATACTTTAAAAAAAACGATTACAAAACAATGACTGCATTAAGATCCATTGGCGCTCAGGTTGGAGTTATGCCAACACCTGCCAACTTTATCAAGGAAGTAATAAACAAAGGACTAAAAGGCGCTAGCTTAACAGCATCAAAACAAATTGGCCGCGGCCTATCATTTGGCAGGTTAAGCCCTTTGCCTGTAAAATTAGCCATGCGAGGCGCTAGGCTCATTTTTTTATATGCCTTTGAAAACAATTGGGGAAACTTGGCAACAAATTATTTTAAAGTTAGTAATGGCACCAGGCAAAAAATAAAAGCCATTTATGAAAGTCTAGGCGGTAATTATTACAATGTTTACCTAAGCGCTAGAGCAGGCCAAAGCAAAGCGCCAATTGTCAACGCTAGAGCAGCAGCCCAGGAAGTAATTAATGACGCAAAAAGAAAAGAGAGCGATCAAAGCCAAGAGTTAAAAAAACTATGGAGCCGCAGCAAATTAGGCGAGCCAGCAAGCGCAACCGCTGCAGGATCAGGCACAGTGGCAGTTATTGGCGCAATACTTACATTAATAAAATATTTGAATGAGGAAACGAGCCTTTTGGAAGATGTGAAAGGCAGTGATTTTTTCCCAAAAAACAACGGCGGCAACGGTGGCAACGGTGGCAACGGTGGCAACGGCGGCAACGGCGGCAACGGCCAACAATTACCAATTTTACCGCTAGGCATAGCAGCGGCTTTATTACTCAGTTAATCAATTAAAAACTTTATAAATCATTAAAAGACCAACACCATGGCAAAACTTAGAAATTTACCAAGAAAACCAAAACAAACCGCATCATTAGACACCTGGAAAAACTGGGAGCGAAGATGCCGCGAAGTGCAAGCCTACAACAGACAAATTGCAAAAGACAAAAAAGCAAAGCAGGCAATCATTTCACGCGCTAGCGGAATGAAAAAAATGTAAAACCTAGAAACTTAAAATAAAATGAAATTTAAATTCACAGACAGAAAAACATTAACCCAAGCCGCAGGCGTAGGCGCGGGATTAATTGGCGGTACTATGTTAAGCGAAAGCGGCGCATTGTCACCAATCACAAGTTTTGCAGGCCCTCAATATACAAATTATATGGAGGCAGCAATTAAAGTATTAGGCGGCGGCTACATTTACAAAAAAATGAAAGGCGAGATTGTAAAAGCGGCGGGCTTAGGATTTGCAGCCTCGGGCGTAGTTGATCTTTACCAAGCAGTAAGCACAACAGCAACAGCACCAGCCAACACAACCGACACCAACACAAGCAACACAGATGTAAAAACCGAAGGGCTTGACAATTCCATAAACGGATACATGGAAGATGAAAGCATAACAGGCGGATACCCTGACGCATACTAATTATTCACTAACATAAAAAAAACCTAAAAAAATGAATTTAGCTCAGATTTGGGAAGCGGCAAAAATGAAAGGAAGCCAAGCATACCCAACTTCATTAAGATCAGTAGTTGCACTAGCCAACAACAAAAGCCAATTTAAATTACCAATTTTGGCCGATCAGTCAGTAATAGCCAGCGGCTTTGAGTCAAGACTAAACCCAAGCGATGGGTTTCAAGTAACTCATATTGGCCTAAGATGGACAAACGCCACAGCCGACACAATCGACGAGGGCCCATTGTTCACCAACGAAAACAGCACCGAAGCAGACGCGGCGGCAGACATAGGCGCCATTTACGGCGGCGATTTAACATTCCAGGTTAACACCTTGGTAAATGCCGAATTTAAGACTGATATTTTTCGATTTGTTCCAACTTCACAAGGCGGCACATTAAGCGGTTATTCACCTGGTACAATTGCCTTAGATGGTATCGGCCCAGGCGCTGGATTTATCGCAGCCTATCCAATGGACATTTACTTAGATGGATCTAAGAAAAATGAATTTACAGTTAACCTTGCAAGCGGTAAAGCTGACATTGAACCAGACAATAATACCAACTATTTGGTGCTAGATCTAAGAGGCTATTACGTTGTTAACGGATCTACCAAATAAACTTTAATTTTAACCCTGGGCGCCTGGCCATATGGCGCCCTTTTTAAAAACTAAATAAATTATGGATAAATTTATCCTTCACAACAGCAGCCAGGTAACAGTAGAAGTTACCAGCAGCCCAGCAGCGGGCCAAACTTATAAATTTGGCCGCCAAAGCCAATTAGAAGGCAAGAGCATTTATGCAATAAGAGTACTACCTGAGGAAGCAATCACAGCGGACAACGACGGAAAAACACCAATCGCAATTGCTGGTTTACTAAGTTGCAATATTACCCTGAGCCCTAAAGGCCGCGGCGTTACAAGACCAATCGACGCAATGGCAGCCAGTAGCTTTTTAACTTCCAGCGCAAGCGAGCAAGCAAATAATGATCTTGTTTATTTAGGCGGCGCACCTGAAATTGACTGGCAGCAATCATTTTTATTTTTGAACGCAGGAACTGGCGTAAGTATTAATGAAACGCTAGTACTAGAAGTATATTACAAATAATTACAACACTATGAGCGCCTATATTTCAAGCCTTGACTATGTTTTAAATAATGTTATTGGCAGTAAAAAGCTAACTAATTTTAACGCATACGACACCCACACAAATAACCGCCGTTTAATTGGCGAATGTGAAGGTAATAGCGTACAAGCCGCGCAAAGGGAGTTTACAGATTTATTTAATGCCTTAATGCCTGGCGAAAAAATGTACTGCATTTTTAGCGAAAAAACACGCGATCAAAAAAGCACAGGCGGCGTAAAAGATCAAACTTTTTACTTTGTAAAGGCAGACGCAGCACAAGGCCAAGCCATAGGCGCACAAACACAGCCGCAAGGCATCAACCGCGAGGACCTAATAAACGACCGCTGGGCGATGGAGTTAAAATACCGCGATGAGATCCGCGACCTTAAAGACGAATTAAGACGCACTAAGGAAGCCCAGGAGCCTAAATGGTACGAAGCACTTTTAGCCAACCAATTAAACAAACCAAACGGCGCGGGCGAACTTGCAGCGCTGGCGGGCCACTTTATTGGCATGGTAAAAGGCAACCCACAAGGCGCGGCAATAGTAAACGGCACGGATACCCACCAAGCTCATATTAATACGGAAGTAGAAGGCCGCGTAAATGCGGCCATTACTTCTTTATTTCAATTTGACAAAGAATTTTTGCAAGTGCTTGAAGGTCTGCAACGATTTACGGCAAAGCCCGAAAATGCAAGCACTTACAACCTAATAAAACAGCAGCTATTAAATGCCTAGTAAAAAAAATAACGATCTACTAGTAAAAGGCGGTTTAATTGCTTTGCTCATATTTTTATTAAGAAAAGCAGGCACCAGCGCTCCATTACCTGGCGATACTTTTGGAGCGCCTGAAACATTTAGCGGCGGCGATATACCACGCGGCAAATACATTTTATTTGATAGTAATAAAGGTAAATTACAAGTATGGCAAAAAGCAGGCGGCAACACTACCAATTTTTACACTGTATTTGATAAAAACAAAAACAGCCCTGTAATAGTAGAGCCTGGGCAAGTAATAGGCCGCGCATTAAGAAGCCTAAAAGATAGCAACGGCATAAACTGGATTTTATTAGATCCGGTTTTTAAAACTGATTTACCCCAGTGGGTGCCAATTGATTTAAAAAACAGAGAGCCAAACGGCTATTGGATAAAATAAAAATGTGCAACAATCTACCAAAATATTATTTGCAACGGCCTTATTTCTTTTGCTTTTTAAAAGAACTAACCCAATGAAAACAACACCCGCAGGAATAGATTTCATAGCTGGGCACGAAGGTTTTTTGCCTTACGCATACGATGATTTTAACCCCGCTAAATACATAATGCCAGGCGATCCAATACAAGGAACCTTGACTATAGGCTATGGACACACGGCAACGGTAAAACCTGGGCAACGCATCACCGAAGCCCAAGGCAAAAAACTTTTAGCGCAAGACATACAAGCGGCCGAAGATTGGGTAAAAAGAAATATAAAAGTAGATCTTAGGCCCTGGCAATTCGATGCCCTGGTAAGCCATGCCTTTAATACAGGCGGCAGCAGCAATTTAGCCAAATTAGTAAACGGAGCGCCAACGGTTAATTTTGGCGGCAAAAATTACAATTTGGGCCAGTGGTGGACACAAACTTATATTACGAGCAAAGGCAAGCCATTTGCAGGCCTACAGCGCCGTAGAAATGAGGAATACAAACTTTATACAGAAAATTTTTATACTTAAAAAATGAGCATACAACGCGCACCAATGGGCAACGCCCAGTTATTTGGCAACAATGAGATTTTTGTCCCGCAAGATGGTTGCAGATCCATAATATTTAGTAACAATGGAAATACTAACAGCGCCACAGTTAACGGCCTAGTAATACCAAAGGATCAGACCTTTACCATTGACGTTTACCCAGGCGAAGTAATAGGCGGTCAATTTGAAATAAAAACCACAGGCGGCGAGAATATCCAAATAATGCAATTCAGTTAAAAATATAAATAAATGGGATTAACTTCAACACAAGCCGACGCATTTTTAAATGTATTTCGCGGCACTACATACACTGGTTTTACTTCTTATGTGGCTTTATTTAATGGGGATCCACAAGGCGCAGGCACAGAAATTACCAGCACCATAACAGGCGCAGCGACAAGAAATGCCGCAGGTTTTGGCGCACCAGGCGCAGGCACAGGCGACCAGCGCAAGATAGCCAACAGCGGCGAAATTGAAATAACAGCAAGCGCAGCAGGCAGCGCAACCGCCGATTATTTCGCAATATATGACGCAGCCACAGGCGGCACGCTCAGATTTAGCGGCGCCCTTACGAGTTCCTTGGCTATTAGCGCGGGCAGCCCTGTAAAATTTGAAGCCGCAGCGCTTGAAGTTATTATAGATCCTGAAGTATAAAATTGAATTGTGCGAATAGGTAAGAGCAGGCTTAATTTAACCGCTGGCATTAGGCTAAGTAAAAATATTTTTTTTGGCGACGGCATAAGCGGCGCCCTAGCAGGCCGCGGCATATTTGGCACAACGAGCCAGGCCCTAGCCATAAGCCCGCAATTTGCACAAGGCGCCGCAACATTTGGCACAACTAGCGCCGCAC
>Ga0208645_1002939_pt1 | contig 13058 bp, 31 predicted proteins | sample VirMetDEL_Sep_01_FD_184519 | JGI IMG/M metagenome (GOLD analysis project Ga0208645, IMG submission 184519) | Aqueous microbial communities from the Delaware River and Bay under freshwater to marine salinity gradient to study organic matter... | ecosystem: Environmental > Aquatic > Marine >...
TTACTTTCCTTGTTGTTTTTTTTGTTTAGGTTGCCTTGGTAGACCATACAATTTCATCATCCAAAGATCAGTAATTTTACTAGCTTGCCAAACTAAAGTAGGATGATCTGGATATTCTAAAATTAACAGAGGAGTATTGAGCTTGTAGACTGTTTGGTTGTCATTTTTTTTTGGCATATAGTTATTACCAATTTTATTAAAAAGGTAGATTGTCATAATCATGAGTGTGCAACAATCTGTTTACTTCTTCTAGTAATTTTTCTTCAGTTCCATACGCTTTCTCAAATCTAGCTTTGTATGGATGTCTACTTATAGGCTCTACTCCACTACCCATGCGATGATGTTCATAGCATAACGGAAGCGTTTTATAGTGTGCATTAGGTTTAGTTTTCCCCTGAATGTGATGTATCTCAGCAGGATTAAAGAATTTATTTTGATTCTTGCAAACAATACAACCTATCTGAGAAACACGATCCATGTGCTTTAATTCTGCTTTATTTGGAGTTTTACCTTTCATAACTGCTCTTTAACTACTTGTTTTATTTCCTGATCAGACAGGCTTGTTATGCAAGATGCAATTAAAATTAATGCTAATTTTTTTCTTTTGTCTTCAGAAAAACTAAGCAATTTTTTTAAAAAAGGTTCAGTGATATTACGCTCCATATCTAGCTTGCTCTTTTCTTAAATTAACTTGTTCAGTTCTCCATTGTTCAAACCCAATTTCTGTAGCTTTCAGTTCTAGCTTTAGTGCTACTAATCCACTCTTATAACTAGCAATCTTAATTCTTGAATCAAATAATTCTTTTTTACTTTCAGCAAAGGTGTTTTGCGCTGAGTCTGTTTTTATGCCATCAGCCAAAGCTTCTAACTTTAACATCGCTATAAGTTTTTTATGTTCTGCTTCAAACTTGAGTACCTGGTATTCGCATTTTTCAATCAGTGGTGCTATTTCTCTTATCTTGTGCATCCAATTTTCTGTCTCTATCATCAGATTCTACCTCTCTTGGTTTTCCAAAAATTCTATCCCACTCGCTATCAAACTTTTCTTTATCAAAAGGTCTTTGTCTAGTGCCTTTCCTGCCACGATAATTGCTCATAAATATCCCTTTAATCTTCAAATGGGTCGCAAGGTTCTTCTATTTCTGCTTCCCAAAGTTCTTCTAACTTATCGTCAGTTTGACGCTCCATTCTCAAAATACATTTATCAATGTGTGAAATCCAAATCTCTCCGAGCTGTGCCAAGAGTTGATTTCTATTAGAGCCACCACTTTGATTATATAAAGACATAACTAGCAATTTAAAATGATCATGCTGTTCCTTATCAGATACGGAATTGTTATCGGGCAATTCCTCCATATAAGTGAAATCACTGTAGTCTCCGTAAGGATATTCAAACATATCTTCAAGCACTAACTTGATAGCTTTTTTTTGATTATCTTCAAAAAAATCAGCTTTTTCTATGTTTACAAAACCCTCTGGTGGTTCTGAGTCAATATCTTTCATTAATATCTCCTATCTCAGTTTATTCTTTATAACTTTCTGGAAGCCATATTAAGTTAGCTTCAACTTCATCAAGCTGCATTCGTACATCTACAAACTCACCTGATTCACTGCCTATAATTATTGCGTCATTTACAAATATCCAATCATATAATTGAAAGTATTTTTTATCTATATTCTTAATTCTAGCTTCTTCATCACAAATAATATTTGTATATGGATAACTTAACAAACTGAGAGACTCAATGTATTTACAGTTTAAGATTTTCTTTAAATTATGTAGAGATGGGTCTATTTTTGTATAAGTACATTCTTTGCTTTCAGCATTACATATTATCGCTTTAACACTATTCATTTGTTTCCCCAAAAAAATTATCTAACAGTATTAAAAAGGTAATTCGTTAGGATCATATTTGTATTTTTCTTCGTGATCTTGAGGTAGCATTTTTTGTATCTGATCGTTAATTTGATATATAAAGTTTTTATATATGGATACAGAAAGTTCATGATTATACGAATTAGAAGCTTCAAATTGATAAATAAAGTCCTCCATCGTGCGAGCAATTATCTCCAGATCAATAGAATGTGAACACCTTTTGGCATTCACATCCTTCATTAGTTGTTTTTTAGCTCCTTCAGAAAGGGATGTCATCTTCACTTAACTCCTCTGCTTGTTTAACTGGAGCAGCAACAGGTACAGGTACAGGTGTAGTCGCTGATTCAGATTGATTTTGGGGTATGTCAAGGCGAGCATATTTGTAATCGTTTCCATTTTTTGACCGCCTATCCCACAAGGCCACGCGCATTTCTGCTTCTTGTCCAGACTTAACTTTTTCTACAAGTGCTTTTAACAAAGCTTTATCCAACACAACCTTGCCTGTCCAATCAGGTTGCTTGTCGCTTGTTTTGTAGTTATTGGTGTATATAGCACCATCAGATTGCATTCTCTCTTCCATATTTACATCTCCTTTTTTATTTAATTTTACTTATGTAATCTTTAATGTGATCGTCTAAAAGTTTTTTATGCTCTGGGAATTTGTCTTTCAGAGTTCCTACATGAGTTGAGTTCTCTTTGTAAAAGCCTACAATTTCATCTCTTGTTTTGTACATACCACCATCAATTAATTTAATAGAGCCATCTACAAATGCGTTTGCCCATAGCTTATCGTAAACAGGTACAGGTTCTTTTTCGACTTCTTTTACAGGTTCAGCTTTTACAGGAACCTTTTTACCTTTGGGCTGTTTATCTTTAGCTTCATCAGGCAACGTGTCATCAGCTATACAAGTAAAAACTGATATGCCTAAACCAAACATAGCCATATTTTTCACTAAACATCGCATTGAGTTATCAGATACTTGCCTAGCATGGGGATTAACAACAGGATTATTCTTGTAATCCATCACTGGTAAACGCATTTCCCGCGATAAACTATCAATCGTAATTCTAGTAACTACTTCTGTAGTTCCGTCAGGTAATGTCCGATATGGCAAACTGCCACTTGTTATATCAGTAGAATTAGTAAAATTCACAAACTCATACTGTGCTTGTGGATAGTTATCCATAAGCAAAGTCCACGCTCGACTCCAAGATAAGTAAGTAAGGTTCATTTTCTCTTCCGTATGCTTTGAAACATCTACGGCCTTGAGAGTCTTCCAAACTTCTCCATAAGTTAATTCTTTATCACTCATTTTTCTTCCTCCGATTGTTTATACTGACTACAAAAATTATTAACATCACAATAATCCTTACATCTGATAGGCTCACCTTTTAAAAATTCAACAGTTAGCTTATCTTTTTCTTTGTGTTCTTTTATATACGAATCTGCAAGTTCTTGAGAATCCAAAACCCTAACAGCAGACTTCCTACCTTTTTTCATAACCCTAAAACTATCTGACCTTTTCCAAATTTCTGCATCAGTACAAAGAGGCAGTTCACCATTAACCAAAAATTCAGCTTCAGCGTCTTGATGCAGCTTCACTCTATCGTTAATAAACTGCTCTTGTTCTTCATCGCTCCACTTTCTAATGGGTATGACCGATACGGGTGCTTTAGGATAATCATCACCACTTCTTAACATTTGATTCTTTGACCAGTCTCTGTTGATTGTAATTATCTCTAACGAGTTAATAATATTTTTAGAATCATTTTGCCTGTGCAACCAATCGTAACAGTTGAGTTGTTGTTCCCACTCAATCTTGCCTTCATTTTTTGCAGACATAACTGACCAGGAAGAAGTTACTTTATAGTCTTTGAGAGTTTTTTCTTTGATTGATATTGAGTCTGTTTGACCAGAAATTGTCCACCCATTTATCAAAGCGTAGTTCCTGACCTCTGTAATAGTGTCATTTGAGGCTTCATTTGCTTTTTCTAAGATAGCGTGTACAGATGTTCCTAAAAGCTTCCAAACCTCGCTAGAAATGTCTACAGAGATTTGATCAGCACATTCTTCACGCAAAATTCTTATTCTGGGTGGCTGCAATAGGCCTGTTACTGATATGGTGGAACGACCTTTAGTGTAGCTGTCGTTTGATACAGCCCTGATGATTTCTAAAGGAAGGTTATGTACATTAGTGTACTTCATTAAATTTTCCAAATCCCAACACCATCATCTAGCTTTCTTACAGTAAAGTTATCGCTAGGATTTTTATGCTTGTACCTAAGAACAAAATTTCTAATAATTTTAGACTCTTGATGTATCTTTGTTTTAGGTAATTCTATTAATATATGATCACCTACTTTCATATTTTCTAAAGGTATATTGTACTTCCTTGGCTTGCCCCTTGAGTTGACAGGCAAAGGGATTCCCTCTACAACCTTAAACTCCATATTGTGTTCTCCTCATTGATTATTTTATTGTGACCTTTTTGAGTATAATTGATGTGATATTAAAGTGCAACTATCCATTGCTATCTATATAAGAATGGAATAAGATTAATTTATGGATGAAAAAAAATTAAGATTATTGGACTTTATGATTCTAAAGCAAGCTGTAAGAGACTGTGCATCTAAGGATCAGAAATTAGTAAAAGATTCTACTGATTGGTTTAGTAGCGAAGATTTCAAAGAACTTTGTATAAGAAATGAAATTGATGATAGTTTGATTATTTCTGGCATAAAAGAATTACTGAGGTATCCACTAATTTCAAGAAAGAAATATGTAAATAAAATTGCCAATATAATAGATAAAAGAACTACTTAGTAGGTATATATACTTACTAAATATTTTTTTTAGTAAGTGATTACTCAATAGTAAGTATAAACCATTTTAACAAATATAAGGGAGTCTCAATGTTGAGTCAAGACAATTACGAAAAAAGCAACATTCAAAATCACATTAGCATTAATTCAAAAACAAATCACATGGCTATCGGACAATACAAGATAAGTTGCCCTATCTGTTCCGATCAAAGAAAAAACAAACAAGATAAACCTCTTTCTGTAAACATCAATCAAGACTCAATTATTTATCACTGTCATCATTGTTCAGTTAATGGAGCATATAGACACTCTCAAGGATTAAAAATGACTAAAGTTATTACTAAACCAATACAGACCCCTAGAAAAATCATTAAATTTCCTACACCAGATAAAGAAGAAGCTAAAGAATGGTTAGCCGAGCGCGGTATTTCTATATTAACGGCAGAGAGAAGTGGGTGTATTTTAGGAAAGAAGAACAATAAATCTGTAATTGGTTTTCCTTTTTTGGAAGGCACTGAAACGATTGCAGTAAAGTACAGAACTGCCAGCAGTTTAAAAGAATTTTGGTGGGAAAATGTAGCTACGAAACTATGGGGTGGAGCGATTTTAGACGATGCTCTTCCAACAATGCCTGATACGATCATAATTACTGAGGGCGAAATAGATTGTCTAAGCATCCAAACTGCATTTGCAGCAGAAAATGGTGGAACGCAAAATGTAATTTGCTACTCAGTTCCCAATGGTGCGCCAAATAAACTTACTGATAATCTTGTTCTTGATCCAAAGGAAGATGGAAGATTTAAATATATCTGGGAAGACAGAAGTAAATTTGATCAAGTGAGCAGAATTATATTAGCGGTAGACACTGATGATAACGGAAAAATTCTGGCAGATGAATTATCCAGAAGGCTAGATAAGGCTCGTTGCTACACAGTTAATTGGTCTGGATGTAAAGATGCCAACGAATTATTGGTTGCTGAAGGCAGTGAAGCTGTAAGAAAGTCTATACTTGGTGCTATACCTGTACCGCTTCATGGTCTCAATAACATAGACTTTTATAATGACGAATTCCAAAAGCTATATGAAAAAGGTAGGCCAACAGGAGTTAGTACAGGCTTTGAGTCAATAGATAAGCTTTTTAATATACAAGCAGGGTACTTGTGTGTTGTCACAGGTTTTCCAGGTGAAGGAAAAAGTGCTTTTATAGATCAGTTACTAATTAATATAGCAAAAAATTATGGTTGGAAATCTAACATTTGCTCTTTTGAAAAACCGCCCACATATCACGCAATACAAATGGCTGAGTGCTATATCGGAAAACCCTTCTTTGAAGGCCATAATGTACGAATGTCACAAGAGGAAAAGGACTTCTCTCAAAATTTTATATCGGAACACTTCTTGTTTCAAGACTATCAAGATGGTGGTCAACCAACTATTGAAAACATATTAGAGAAATCTGCCCAAGCTGTAATGCGATACGGCACTAAAGTATTAGTTATAGACCCATACAATTTTATAGAAACCAATCATAAGGGGTTGCAAACTGATGCAATAAGTACGATGCTAACTAAAATTCAGCTGCATTGTAAGAAGTATGATATTTTATGTTTTTTCATCTGTCATCCTGCTAAACCACAAATAAGAGATGGGAAAAAAGCAGTATGTACAGGAGTAGATATAGCAGGATCAATGTCTTTCTTTTCAAAAGCTGATTTCGGTATTACTGTATATCGTAATGATGAATCAGTCGGCATTCATTGTTGGAAGCAAAGATGGGGATGGATGGGTAAGGTAGGTCAAGCCGAGTTAAAGTTTGACCCTTTGACAAACAGATACTCAGAATTTGAAGAGATAGAGGATACTTACGATTGGGAGTTCTAATGATGAAATTTAATGAAGGTTTGTTGGTAGGAGCATAGAAATGGATATTATTAAAAAGTACGATGTAATATACGCTGACCCACCCTGGACATTTAAAACTTTTAGTAATAAAGGTAAAAATAGAAGTCCAGAAAATCACTATGATGTAATGAGTTTACAAGATATATGTAATCTACCTGTAAACAAAATATCAAAAGATAATTCAGTATTGTTAATGTGGGTTACTGACCCTTCATTAGATAAAGCTTTTAAGGTTATAGAAGCTTGGGGTTTTAAATATAAAACAGTAGGTTTTACTTGGGCAAAAACAAATAGAAAGAGTAAGGGTTTTTTTACAGGTTTAGGTTATTGGACTAGAGGCAATCCTGAAATGTGTTTATTGGCTACAAAAGGAAAACCAAAGCGCATCAGTAAAAGTGTACCTCAATTAGTTATAGAACAGCGTAGAGAACATAGTAGAAAACCTGATATAATATACAATCATATAGAAAACTTATTAGAAGGGTCTTATATAGAACTCTTTGCTAGAACACAACGAAATGGTTGGGATAGTTGGGGAAATCAAACAGACAAGTTTTAATGATGAAATTTAACGATATTGGTAGTCCAGGTCTACACAAGCATCACACAATAGAAATCACAGAAAAAGAAAATGTAGGCCGAGCGTTAGTGCTAGATCAGCACATTATAGATGTTTTATTTACACAAAAAAAATTAGACGCTAGACAACATAGAGCTTGTAACAAATACCTTAATATTATTGGCAAATCAGGATGTTTTGTCGGCAGCCCTGATTTACAACAAATATTGTTTACCAGTAAGTATCATCAACACGAACCAAAATCTCTTATACTTTTAGAATCGCAAAGAGTTATTAAGAAAATATGTGGGATCAAGAAAGAATCTATTTTTTGGAAAATTATGACAGAAAACCCAACAAAGATTAATCAAAAACAAATAGATATTATTATTTGTTGTTCAGATGCTTTGCTTACTACATATTATGTAAATACAAATACACCTATTTCTTTTTTTCAGCAAGGGCTTCAAGACCGCCCATAACAGATGGCTCTTTATCTATCGTAATTTTTTTATCTTTTGCTTCCTGATGAATCATATATATAATTTGTTTGTTTAAACTTCTGCTTTCTGACTTCGCAAGCTTATGTGCTAACTTATAAGTTTCATTAGAACACCTAATGAATAAGTTTTTTGGTATCTCTTCCATTGTTTTCTCCTGTAATTTCTTTCTCAATTTTATCATTCAGATCATCTAACTTTTCTGATAACTCGTCTAAATCTTGTTCATAGATTATTGTAGGACTATCCAATACTTCAGCTATAGCGATAGATTCTCTTCCTAGCTGATAAAAATTATTTTCTTTTAACTGATAAATAGCTGTTTCAAACATATAGTCACTAGCTTTTACTAGAGGATCGTCTAATAACGAGATAGCGTATGTAATGGCATCTAGTTTTTCTTCAAAAAGCCATACTTTGTGTATCCATCTAGCAGTCGATTTTCTGCTTACTAGACTACTTGGTTCGGGTATTTCTATTTGGTATGTATGCCTAACAACTGCGAACACAATATTCTCCTTATTTTTTTAATAAGTTTAATTTAAGCATAAAGATAGCATAATGAAAAGAATTGATTACACCTAGCGATTATCTAGGATTAATTTATAGCTAAACGACTTTTCCAAAATCTTGAAGGACATTATTTAATGTTTCATTAACCGAGGCTCTTTCATTTTCCGATATTGATAAGTAAATTTTCTTTGCTTGAGATGCACTAATACCAAATTCTTCCCCTATCGTTAATACTATCCACAAGATTTTAGTTTCATTAGAAGCGAGTATTTTTTTTGATTTTAAAAACAGAGGATTAGTCAAGGATATTAACTCAGCTCTATGTTCTAAATTTTCATAGTCTTTTAATAAAAATTTTCTATAAAGTTCCATATTTTTTTCTATTTTGCTTATCATTTTTTACCTCATATTTTATTTGTATTTCAAGCAAAAATAATTTTTTTCTTAACATTTGTACAGTAGGCTTGTCTTTTACTTTCTTATAAATTTTTATAGAGTATTCTAATTCTGATTTTCTATGTAAAAGCTCCATTAAACCAGGTCTTGTTGTTTCAATTATTTCATTCATTGTTTTTTCTCAAAGTCTAAGTTATTGAAAAAATGAGCGATTACATCGACAGTGAAGGAATTTCCTAACATTTTATAGCGTTGACTGTTACTCGCATAATTCGTATAATTTTTTGGTACAGTTTGCAACAATTCGCACTCAATGCAGGTTAATTTACGCCAATAAATTTCATTTTCTACCACTACATTATCTTTAGTCGCTTGACTCAAAGCGTTACTTTTTTTATCCTTACGCAACTCCAACATCTGTTTAGGTTTTGTAGACTTCCAATCCACATTCTTACCTTCCTTATCTAAAGAACGACCACGCCAAGCTCCTGCGACAATTTTAGGCTCTCTGTTACCACCACCCATAGTATTTAGTGTAGGTGATTTTCCTTCTGGCGAATAAACTCTTTTTAAAATATCATGACCATTAATATCAGAAGCTATACCAACTTGTTTAGGTTTATCTTGTTTTTCTTCTTTAAAGTAATTATACGGAACACCCTTATGCCAATTTGCAGTAATTGTAAACGATTTGTCTTTATCAGCAGTTTGTTCGTATTTATCTGCTCTACGCTTACCCGCTTGTAGCCACTTCTTGTTACCTCTGTTCATATAGTCTATTGATTTCTGACTGTACCTAAATTCATCTGAAACAGATTCAGTCTGCAATATATCCCTCAATACTATTCCTCTTTGCTCTGGTTGTTTCACGTTTGGTATATTTGTCCAATAATATCTTTGACGATTTTGTGCTGAAACCAATGCTGAATTTACAAGGAGGGGTTCTATTTTGCCACCAAACATATCCTCACCTTGAAAATCTGGATAACAAGCTGATACTTGTTCACTAATGACATCTAAAAATTCTTTCTTCATTTTGACATTCTCTAAAAGAAAATATTTAGGTTTAATTTCTTTTAAGAGTCTTACAAACTCAAAAAACAAAGCTGAACGAGGATCGTCAAAGGCTAATTGCTTACCTGCAAAACTAAAACCCTGACAGGGCGATCCACCGACTATCAGGTCAATCGGAGGCAGGTCTTTAGCCTTAACTCCGCAGACATCACCCAACTGTATGATATTAGGAAAATTTTTGCTTGCCACATTTATTGCGTATTTGTCTACTTCAGAAGCATAATAATTATAGTCAACACCAGACTTATACCCTGCTCTTTCCAGAGCCAAATTTGCTGCACTTAATCCATCAAACAATGAAAGAACATTAAAAGTCATATTTTCTCCTTAAAATAAAATTTATATTAACAATGTTACATCATTAAAACACTATTATCAAACATTAAAAGATAGCTAAATGATTGCACGAGATTACCTTGGAGATTACCTTGCCGATCACCTTGGCGATTACCTAAATGTAATAAAAAAAATAAAATTTTTCCAAAAAAAAAGGCCACCTGGTGGAGGCCAAGCAGCCGAAATTTTCTTGTCATTTATTTTTTATAGTCGCTACATAATCTCCATTGGGCAAGCCACCAACACCACTCACTACGCAATCCCAATCAACATACTCTATATATTTATTGGCTATTTTCTTTACCATTTCGTTTGCCTCAGAGCAGTGGTCAGGTGATAAAAGTAAACTTCCTGCGTCAGTGGTGGCTTTATATCTAGCAGGTTTAGTTTCTGTTGCTGATAGATATTTAATTAGTATTGCTTTCATAATATATATTTCCTTTTAAGAGTGTGTGTATCCGTCTGTTTCTATACCTATCCAAATATTACCGCATTTAATCATTAAAGCATCACCATAGCACTCATGCTCTGCTGTTGCTCTGAATTGTCTATAACTCATACCATAATTATTTTTAGTCCACTTTTTAAATAATGATTTTTTTTGCTCGGTGGTTATTGTTCTCATTTTGTATTACTCCATTAGTTTAAAATTGTGAATTTAAAAATTTTGTTTGGTTCCAATAATCAGTAATAAACATTTCTTGAACGCTCCACAATTGTTCGTGCGGTTTACCTAGTTTTTCCATCTCTTCATGATGAAAATCTGTTGCGTTATACCATACTCTTATTAAGTCAGTTTTGTCTGTGCAATTATCAACAATGTTCATTAAGTAGTTTTTTTGTTTTTTGTTTAATTTCATTTTGTATTGCTCCTTATTAATCCTGCATACGATATAATTTCTTCTACATCATTAGCAATTTCGATAAACTCTTCCTGTTTCTCTGGAGTTAAACTTCCTTCGTCATCATATATCGCATCAAGAGATGCTCGCTCTAAAATATACTCAGAAAGTTCTGTGTAAAGTTCTACCCATTGTTGATTAGGCAGTATTGTTTTTATATCACTCATCTTCACTCTCCTCATTGTTTAAGTTATTTAATTATTGGACAGATTTTCTTTAGTGCCGTATATATATGATCACCATTCAGATATGGGTACAAATTATCACAAGACCACCGTACTAAACCTGCACCATAAAATAAGTCAAAGCAAAATCTTTTCTGTAAGTCTTTTACTGCATCTGCTCTTGGAAAGTTTCCGCTTCTGTACTCTTCTACTAACTGCCCCTTGTCATTGTATTTTTCTAGCACTATATTAATTTCTTTTTTCATGTAATCAAAATGCTCTTGTTTCATTTTCATTTTCTACTTATCCTCAGTTTTTAAGGTTGTCTATAACGCTCACCTCAAGCGTTTTCATAGCGACCAAGCTAATCGTCAGTAGACTTATTTATAGAAATTTTTAAATGCTGTATCGAATGGCAAAGAGTTTAAAATGATAGGATTAATCATTTTTTCATCTTTGTTTATTATTTTTTTCACTTCATCTAACATTTTCGTTTTTGATATGCTTTTGTACTTAGAGAAATTCCAACGATAAGCCTCACCCGATGAACAATTATCATCTACAACAACAACACTACTAGAAATTAACTTCTTTAAATCCTTTTTCTCTAGGTGATTAGTAAGTAGATCACCGATATGGGTTTCTAAATTATGATGGCACTCTTCATCATCAAAAGGAAATTTGTATGTAGGCAAATTGTTTTTGCACCACTCATCTAATTTCTCTTCTTCTTTCCAATGAAAATCATAATTGTTAGAGCCACCTCTACCACTGTTAGATACCCTCCCTAATTTTTTATTATCAACATATAAATTCGCTTCAAAACAATGAGTTTCTTCACTCATTCCCTCATATACTTTTATATTTTTAAGACTAATCATTTTTTACTCTCCATTAGTTCGATTAACTCTTGATCGCTATAAATAGCATCACAAGATAGACAAAGAGAGAAACCCGCTTGATCTTGAGTTTCTCTTTCATTTACTGATTTATTACATAATTGGCATTTACTCATGTTACTTCTCCTCTATTTTTTCTATTTTAATATCAGTATAACCATCATCTAAATAGCTTTTTAATATCTGATTAGCTTGCTGATAGTTTACAAGGTAGTCAGTTACTTCAATACCACCAACCCAAACAGTGTATATTTTCATGTGATCCTCCATTTGGTCTTTCTTTGGTGTTGCAATAAATAATCTCATGCTTCCTCCTCTACAAAATCCCATATAAGACCGCACCCGACCTCAACAGTAGTTTCAAAATTTTCTTTTGATTCTTGTATTGCTAAAATAATATTTTGATAGGGTTCGTTATCAGAGGGGTCATCATGATTGAAAATATCTTTTGCGATTTGTTGAGCAGTTTCTTGAGTGACTATTGGTCGTAACCAACCGTTCCATCTAGTAGGGTAAAAATCTACTGCCTCATAAATAGGCATATCTTTTTCACCATTGATAGAAAATTTATTATTTTTCATTAATCTTCTCCTCTAAAATTTCCCATTCACCGCCTAATGAAATCTCATCTATAATTGTTCCTTCACCTTTGGAAAAAAGCTCTTCAGCTTCTTCTTTACTATGAGCGTAAACTTCGGTTAATGATTTTATTTGAGCAGTTTCACTAAAAATAAATTTCTTTTTATACTGACTTGTAATGCACTCTGCTAATTCAGAAAATACAGTTTTTGTGTCTATCATTATTTTCTCCTTTGTTTTAACTAATCAATACTAACATCATTAAAACATTAACACAAACATCAAAAGATTATCTCGAAGATTATCTCGAAGATTACCTCGGAGATTATCTCGTTGAAAAAAAAAATTAAAAAAAAAAAAATTAAAAAAAAAATTAAAAAAAAAAAAAAAAAAAAAAAAAAAAAATAAAAAAAAAAATAAAAAAAAATAAAAAAATTTTGCTCCTGGTGAATTCAAAAAAATTTTGACCACTTGCTGCAGAAAAAAATTATTAAGATTGTAGTCGGATATTTTAGATAACATCAATTTTTTACTA
>Ga0208645_1002942_pt1 | contig 13051 bp, 26 predicted proteins | sample VirMetDEL_Sep_01_FD_184519 | JGI IMG/M metagenome (GOLD analysis project Ga0208645, IMG submission 184519) | Aqueous microbial communities from the Delaware River and Bay under freshwater to marine salinity gradient to study organic matter... | ecosystem: Environmental > Aquatic > Marine >...
GATTTACTGACATAATTTCACTTATGTATGCATCTCCATACTCCCAACTATCATATGTCATAGGGGATTTACAAGCAGTAAACCATCTAGCATATTGATTTTTATCTTCATTAGATTTTGCTTGATATGTCTTAAGGATTTTCCATTCAAAGTACATGCCATTGCTAGGGTTGTCAATCCTATATGTAGCATATGCATTATCTATTTCTCTTGATTTTCCAAATGGGTTTTTAGCCATTAGTTGTACTCCTTCACATATAAAAATTCTATTCTCTCGTTTGGGTGTACTGCTCTAGCAGTATCAATTGCATGCTCTATAGCATAATCCCATGATGCATTAGGTAAAGCATCTGAGTGGACATTTACTTGCCCACTCTCTGCACCTATCTTCAAGCCTACTTGCCAATAGGGTGTACTCATAATTAACCTACCTTTCTTTTTAGAGTTATAGGGTTTTTGTGTTGGTACTTCATCAAGCCAAACATCTGCTTGAATGGTACATAATCGAGGGTACGTGTTGTACCTCTACGATTGTAGTTAGGAAAGTAAGATACTTTCTTGCCCTTGTTTAGGACAATGAAACCTTCTCCACTTTTACCGCCATCTGTATATGCTACAGAGTAACCTCTAGATTTATTTTCATTCACTCTAAACCTTGTAGGCTTTTGACCTTTCAAAAAGTAAGAGATACTCTTAAGCTGAACGTGGATATAATCTTTAATCATTATACAAAACTCCTTTCTTGTATGTTTAGTTTAGTTTTACGTTGTAACTTCCTTGCACGTTTCCAATCGTCATTGTGCTTGGAATCCTTTTTAGTTTTCTTAGTTATACTAATCTTCTCGAACATTTGCAATTCATTTTTTCTAGCCATCGTTTTCAAACTCCATTTTGAATTGTTCATAAGTTTCTGCTTTACTATCGTAGATAGCATATACTTCGTCAAAGTATTCGTCATTAGGTGCATAGGTTGCACCACTCTCATTAATTTCATTAATACGTATATCCTTCCATGTCTTAGTACTCATCACTATACACCTCTCCAAAATCTTCCCACTCTTGCTCCCATGAAGGTTGCCCATCATACTCGCATTCGTCTTCGCATTCCTCATCATCTTCATCACTACCACCAAAGGCATCTTCCCACTCTTGGGGTGTGATACCTGTCATGATGAACTCTCGCTCATCTGCTGACAAGTGTGGCATGGCATTCTGTATGAGAGTACCACTTTCCCAAGCAGATAACTGCTCTTGGGTTACGTTAATGTCCATTGTGTGAACATTGTTTGTGAAAGCTGATTTTCTTGTAATTAACATTTTGTGTACCTTTCATGGTTGTTGTTGATGTTATAAGTTATTTTATAATTAAATAAACACTTTCACTAAAGTATCAAGTGTTTTTTAATTTAAATAACTAACGTCTTGATTTTCTTGAATAAAGTTTCCCACTCTTGCGAAATTTAAAACCATTCTTTTTTACCTTGCCACTATAGATAGTAATCACTTCTTCCTCTCTTGCATTGCAATCATATGCAACCCAACATGCTCTTAAGGGTTTGTGTGATGTTTGTGGTTGTCTGTAAATTTTAGCCATAATGTAAATTCCTTTTCGTTAGTGTAAGTATCATATAAATTAATAATACTTTTTACCCATAAATGGAAGTATTATTAATGTTATGATACGTAAGTTAAGCAACGTATTGTGCTCCCGTTCCATGTGCTACAATCGCAATGCTTTTTGCATTGATAGATGAACCACTACATAACTTACAGTTATCGCAAGTAGTCTTGTAACCCATTTCTGCTGAAGCAGGACATAATATCTCTTTACCTTTTACAATGTCTTTAACATTGTTAATAACTCTAAATGTCCTAATGCCTTCATTCCATGAAGCTACTGCTTCCTCACGTGTATCTGCTGACTTCATACATAAGTCGTATCTTGTACTTACAAGATTGTGTTGATGGGTATAACCCGTTCTACCTTTAGCTGAAGCTAAGAAGCTATCCCATATGTACGAAGGTACAGCAGAAGGGTCGCCATATGAGCCTAAACGTATAAGCTTATCTTTACCTAGTAAAGCTAAAGCTTCATGTCCTTGAGCATAATCATAACCACCCTTCTTGTATGTTTTCCAAACATTCAAGGGTGCGTGATAGATAGCTACGTAGCAAGCTCTATTCTTAGCTAACTTCCTATCTGATGAAGCATCTACTGCTTCACCACGTAGTGAACAGTTACCACAAATTGAATAGTCCAAGCCTAGCTTGTTAGCTTCACGTGGGTCTGTATCCTTGCACAATATCCAAGTCTGTACCATGCTACCCGTCTTGTCATTATTTGAGTTATTACTCAAACCCGTTGCTATAACTACTATATCTTGTCCATCAATCATAGATTGCCCTTCGTAGATAATGTATCCATTTTGTGATTTAGTCATTGTTTAAACTCCGTTTAATTATATGTTTCTGTTATATGCTTTTTCAGTATAGATGAATGACAATGCCATTGTCACAATACCTAACATTCCAAAACCTAAGAAGGTTAATGTACATACATTCACTAGCACTTCATCATTATCAAGGATAATGTCAATTCCTATGCCAACAAATAGTGGAACTATTATAGCACATAGATATGCCATAAAGCTGATTGCTGAATAGTTAGATGCTTTCTTAAGCATAACTTGTTTTCTTTCAAATCGTAGTCTCATTGTTTCAATTCCTATGTTGTTAGTTATATATATACTTAAATACTTTTTACCCATAAATGGAAGTATTTAAGTATTATATAACATAAGGGTTAAGCTTGTTGAGTGTCAACACTAATTTTTAAGTGATTGTTTTTATTGTGTTTTTTAATTGGCTAGGATATCTCATAATGTGATAAAAGAACGAAACAAGAACAAACCTAGTGATATATCTTATGTGTATTATACATGCTGATATCATGTATATATGTATACACGTATAACGTGCACGTAAAAGGGTGGGTATATTATGTGCATCAGCATCAACAATTCTTGTTGTTGTGTGTAATTCTACTGCTCACATACGATGAAACAAGGGTAACTGATAGCATAACAGTTTACATATAATGCTAAAGCATTGATATTGCTAGGTTTTCTTATGCATTACCTAGGCATAACACATAAAATGGAACATTTTTCATGCACACACACCTATATATACACACATATTCGCACATTCGAGGGTGGGTGGGCGAGTGCCATGGGGGGGTGTATGCGTAGTATATACACATAAGTACACAGATTAGGTATTTCTACTGTTAACCACTAGGGTAACTGTCTACATATATATGTACAGTGTGACATATTTGCAACAATATGTGCTTGTTATACGTGCAGTTAAATGAATAGTGTGACATTTTTATCACACCATATAAACAATCGTACATCATTTAAAATATTTACTCTTGACAAGAACACCATAATCGAGTATAATTATATATAAGTTGACTGGGAGGTCACTTTAACTGTATACACTTAAACTATAACACTTAGATAGTACTTATAATATAACTTATATAAACACTTAAGTATATAAACATTTAAATATACACTTTAACTATTCACTTAAAATGAATCCCCTCTAGAATAAATACTCGTACTAAAATAAAATTAGACTTGACAATGAAACGAAAATCAGTAAAACTATATACACCAGAGAATATGTTAGAAGCATTCTATAATGCCATTCGTACTAATAAGTTAAAAGAATTACACATACCCCATAGTTCCGTGTTCTATGTACGTGCTGCCATTGAAGCTGATACAGGTGTCCGATACACCTTGAAGCATGTAGAGAATGCAATGAGACACGAGGGAATGTTACAAGACGATGTTTGAAGCATTTGTATTTATATGTATGTTGAAAGACCCAATGAACTGTCAGACACTACAAGATACAGAAGGTCCATATAGAACTGAGAAGCAATGTGTAGCAAGAGTATATGAAATAGCTGTAGAGTTACCAGAGTACTTGCCACAGTATATTGCTACTAGGTATAAGTGTAATAAGGAAACAGGTATATGACTGTAGAAAAGTCAGGAGAGAAGTTTGCAGGTTATAATAAACCTAAACGTACTCCAAAGCATCCTAAGAAATCACATGCAGTGTTAGCAAAAGAAGGTGACACTATAAAATTAATACGCTTTGGACAGCAAGGCGTAAAAGGTGCAGGTAAGAATCCTACAACAGCTAAGGATAAGGCACGTAAGAAGAGTTACTATGCAAGGCATAATGCTCAAGGCAAACCCACTACAAAGCTATCAGCTAAGTACTGGTCACATAAAGTAAAGTGGTAACGTAAAGTGGTAAAGAGGAGATAAGACAATGGCAGGTAAAATAACTGCAGCTAAACAGATAGCACAGGAAGCAAAAAAACTCGCTGCAAGAATAGCTAAAGATAAGGCTATTAAAAAAAATAGTAAGCTTACTCAAAAGGGTTTAAAACTTTCTAAGAAAAAAGATATACGTATGCCTGAAAGAGAAATTCAAACTCCTGTAGTTGTAGGTAGAACAGGTATTACTAAGACAGGTGAAAAGATTAATGTAGGTACTCCTCAAGATATTACTCGTACTATAGGTAGTAAGAAACACGCTGAAAGAAAAGTGTTATTGCAAAGTAAAAAAGATAAAGGTACTGCAAGTAAAAGTGAGTTAGCTGAGTTGGCAGCAAGAAGAAAAGCAGATGCAATAGCAAAAAGTAAACAAGAACGTGGTGTGAGACCTCCTAAAAAAGTACCTGATGGTGAATACTTTAATACACAAACTGGACAGCTTATAAAAAATCCTAAGTTGCAAAACGTGCTTACAAAAGGCGGTAAAGAAAATAGTATTAATAATTGGGTAAAAGACCCAACTCCTAATCAAATAGAAAAAGCTAAAGTAAATAAAATAACTAGAGAAAAATCTGAATTTAGAAAAGAAGCAGAAGCTAAAATAGATGAACCAAAGAGTGCTCCTAAGAGTGTAGGTAGTGCTGTAGAAAATAAAAGACGTATAGGATTAAATGATTACAGAAAAGGTGGCTACGTACTATCCTCTGTAGACAACAGAAAGAAAAGGAAATAGACTATGAAAAGTAAGATGACCAAAAAAGAATTTGCAGATTACTATGACAAGACAGGTGAGTATCACGATGCTGACCCTGCAAATCCAATGAACAAAGAAATGACAGGACCATCTTCTGTTTCAATTATAATTGCTACACCTAAACCTAGACCTTCTAAGAAAAAGAAAAAGATGATGGGTGGTGGATACTCTAAGAAAGCTGAGATGGCATATGGTGGTATGTCAGGTGGAAAGAAACATATGTATTCAGCAGGTGGCTCAGTCACTGACAATCCGGGACTACGTGCATTAAAGAAAGCTAGTCCTGAAGCATATAATAAAATAACAAAAGGATAATAAACAATGGTAATGAAAAAGAAAACAAAATACATGGCTAAAGGTGGCATGAAGAAGACTAAGTATATGGCTAAAGGTGGAATGAAAAAGACTAAGTACATGGCTAAAGGTGGAGCAGCTAAACGTAAGTAATGTCCTATCTCATAAGTAACGTACCACATTTTAAATGTTGGGTACGTAGGGAGTTCACGTGTAATCATCTGGACTACCAAGGAGAATATCTCCATGCATTAGCGTTTGCAGTGAATACCATACCTGATAGGTCATTAAGTTTTCAGGTAGTTTTCACAGGTTGTACTGAAGAAGAGAATGTACATGGTGGTGCTATGTGGGCAAGGATGCCAATACAAGCACTTGTAGCTGATATACCTGTAGATGAATGGGCAGAGCCAATGGAAGACCACTTGTGTCAGCCTTGGGATTGTGAGTCAAGACACCATAGCGTTATAGTGATGGACAGAGTAAGTTCTAGTCCGTGGTTATGTAAAATAGACAATGAGTTCTACAAAGCTAAGTATATGTTTACTGTAGACTACACAGATAGCGATATAGCAGATGACCCTGCACAGCATAAACAATCACACGTAATGTATTTGATTGATGCAGGTAAATGGACAGGCAACATTGTTGCACTGCCAAATAACAGAGTAAGAGCAACAAGTCCTGCTTTATGGGTTACAGGTGAAGGTGCTCCTGATTTTACACCATCACAGTGGACACATTCAGCAGAGTCACATGAGTCTTACTTAGACCCATTTACTACATTTAATAATCTTTATGAGGATAGAGATGGCAATAAAAAAAGCAAAAGCAACAATAAAAAAAGTAGCAAGTAAATTAAAGAAGGCTAGTAAAGCCCACGCAGGTCAGGCTAAGGCTTTATCTAAAATCAAGTTAAACAAAGGTGGGAGTACGGTAAACAGTGCTGGGAATTATACTAAACCAACCATGCGTAAAAAACTATTTAGTCAAATCAAATCAGGTGGTTCAGGTGGTGCACCCGGTCAATGGTCAGCAAGAAAAGCCCAAATGCTTGCCAAACAGTACAAAGCCAAAGGTGGAGGATACCGTGGATAGATGTGAGACCTGTGAGTGTTATGAGTGCGACTGCGAAGAATGTAATTGTGAATGTCACACAGAAAAAAAGAATGAGGAGGTACAAGGAGTACCTGTATAAATAAATGATTGAGTTTGTGCTTGTGTTTATGATGGGATTAAGAGTAGTAGACCAAACACAAACCTTCCAAGACATAGATAGATGCTTGTATTTTGCAGAGAGGTTACACAAGCAACCTTCAATACCACAAAAGGAAGGACCTAATTTACAGATAACAGCATACTGCAAACCTATAAGGAAAAAATAAAATGTTAGCAGAACTAGCTGCAGCTAATGCTGCTTTCAGTGTTATAAAACAATTCGTATCCAACGGCAAAGAACTAAGTGGATGTGCAAAACATATAAGCGATTTTGTATTTTCAAAAGAAACAATAGAAAAGAACCTAAAGAAAAAGAAAGCTAAAGGTGTAGGTGGTTCAGACTTAGAAGAGTTCATGGCTCTTGAGCAGATAAAAGAAAAAGAAGAAGAACTCAAGAAGATGATGATATATCTAGGTAGACCCGGATTGTGGCAAGATTGGCAAGCCTTTCAAGCTGAAGCTCGTAAGTCTAGACGCTATCAAGAAAAGATGGCAGAGAAACGTCAACAAGAGTTAATGGAATATGTGGGCTACGGAATAGCATTTATAGTTATCATATTCTTTGCAGGACTGTTAGCGTGGGCTGCAGGTAAATGGGTAGGAAGATTTTGAGTCCGTGTGTAGGCATCTGTAAGCTACAAGGAAATATCTGTATAGGATGCTTTAGGACTATAGAACAAATAAAGGAAGCATATGAGAGCACCACAAAAATCTCTAGTAAACTGGACAAAACAAAAGTGGACAACTAAAAGTGGGAAGCCTAGTACACAAGGGTCAAAAGCTACAGGTGAACGTTATCTACCTGAAAAAGCAATTAAGGCTCTTTCTAGTGCAGAATACGCCGCCAGTACGGCTGCTAAACGAAAAGCAACTAGAGCAGGTAGACAAGTATCTAAACAGCCCAAAAAGATTGCTACAAAAACGGCGAGATTTAGATGAGAAAATACGAACTATATCTAAAATTAGCGAAGCCCTTCCAGAAGGTAGGAAACTATCTAATGCTAAAACACGTAAAAGCTCTGAGACAATGGCAAGCAAAACAAAGAATTAGACAGGAAAGACTTTAGTGGTAACCGTTGAACAATTCTTAGAATGGAAGATATTACCAAGATGTATGATGCTTGCAAGCACAGTAATGTCATGGCGATGTGCAGAATGGTTTATGGAACTTGATGCACCAACAGCAGCTCAGTCAGCTTTCGTGTCAGTAGTTATGGGTGTGATGACAGGTGTCTTTGGCATTTGGATGGGTCACGAACATAAAGGAGATAATCATGTTAACAGCGTTGATAGGACCAATCGCAAATCTCGCTAGTTCTTGGATGGACAGCAAGGTTGAGAAGGTTAAAGCTGAAGGACAAGCAAAGGTAGCACAAGCTAAAGCGAAAGCAGTTGTGGCTGAGAAGGTGGCAACAGGCGAAGTTGAATGGGAAAAGTCTATGGCAGATGCCACAGATAATTCATGGAAAGACGAATTTGCCTTGACAGTTTTACTTTTACCTGCTATACTAGTGTTCATTCCTAGCATGACAGAATATGTAAGAACAGGGTTTGAGGTATTGAATACACTACCTGAGTGGTATCAATATCTTTTGTTTATAGCAATTAGTGCATCATTTGGTATCAAGGGTGCAGGACAAGCTATGAAGATTATGGGGAAGAAATAATGTCAAAAAATCAATCAACAACAGGAAGTCTTTTTGGTGATATAATAAAAGCCACTAAAGCAGGTGGTGCAAGCTCTATGACTAAAAAAGTTAAAGCTAAAAAGGGTGATACATTAAGTGATATAGCAAAAGCAAATAATACAACACTACAAAAACTAATGAAATTAAATCCTAAATTTAAAACAGGACAAGATAAAGGCACTCCTACTAAAGGAACAAAAGAACAAAAAACAATAAGAGTTGGTAGTTCTATATTAGTACCTGACCCTCACACGTTTAAAAAAGGAAAATTAACACCTTCTGTTTCTAAAAATAAAAAAGATGTTTATAAAAAAGTAACAAAAAAAGAATTTAAAGAAATGAATGTACCTTTAAAAAAGAAGAAAAAATAATGAACTTAATAAAACTACAAAATGAAATAGCAGATGATGAAGGTGTTAAATACGAAATTTATAAATGTTCAGAAGGATATCCTACTGGGGGTATTGGACACCTAATAACTGAATGGGATGAAGAATTTTACGAACAGCCAATAGGCACAAAAATTCCAAATGAACAAGTAGATGATTGGTTTGCGAAAGACATAGAAACAACTATAAAAGATTGTAACCTATTGTTTTCGCAATTTGATAATCTGCCTGAAGATATACAACATGTATTAGCGAATATGTGTTTTCAATTAGGCAGACCTCGTTTATCTAAGTTTAAAAACATGATTGCTGCTGTAGAAGATTGTGATTGGGCAAAGATGGCAGATGAGATGGAAGATTCTCGTTGGTTCAAACAAACTCCTAACAGAGCACAGAGACTGATAACACGAGTTGACAGAGTATATGCAAGAGAAAGTGTACCATCATGAGTAGAGAACTAACTGAAAGACAGCAAAAGTTTCTATCTGTTTTATTTGATGAGGCAGGTGGAGACGTAGTAACAGCTAAAAAGTTAGCAGGATATTCCGATAAGTCAAATACATCTGAAGTTGTAAAATCTATGAAAGATGAAATCATGGAAGCTACACAGTTGTTTATGAGTAGGAATGCACCTAAAGCAGCAATGGCTATGGTAGGCGGCTTAAATGACCCTACTGAGTTAGGTATTAGAGATAAGATGGCGGCAGCTAAAGAATTGCTAGATAGAACAGGTTTAGTAAAAACTGAGAAGATGCAAGTAGAAGCAACAGGTGGAGTTGTTCTTATGCCACCTAAACAAGTAGCACAGGAAGATGATGACAGCTAGGTCTATAGGTAAATGGAAACTACCGCAACCAACAGACTTAAAAGATGAAACAGAGTGGGTACAGATACCACGTATAGCTAGGACTGTTCCATTCGGCTATAAACTAAATGAAGATGATTCTTATTTATTAGACCCTATACCCGATGAGCTAGATAAACTAGAAATGGCTCGTAAATATGTGAATCAGTATTCTTATCGTGAAGTAGCTAATTGGCTAACTAAACAAACTGATAGATATATTTCACACGTAGGTTTAAGAAAAAGATTGGATAATGAGCAACACCGTAAAAACAAAGCTAGAAGCTTACGCAAGTGGGCAGAGTATGCAGAAAAGGCAATCACCAAAGCGAAAGAAATCGAAGAAGCAAGAACAGGTGCAAGCAAAGAAACAAAAGCAAGTAGTAGTACCTAGTATACAAGTAGAAGAAAAGATTGAGTCGTTAGAAGAATCACATAATGTAATATTCAAACCTAACGAAGGACCACAGACAGATTTCTTAGCCGCTAGTGAAAGAGAAGTATTGTACGGTGGTTCAGCAGGAGGTGGTAAATCATATGCCATGCTTGCAGACCCTTTAAGGTATATGGGTCACCCTGCATTTAGTGGATTGTTATTAAGACATACGACTGAAGAACTTAGAGAACTTATATTTAAATCTCAAGAGATATATCCTAAAGTATATCCGGGGATTAAATGGTCAGAAAGAAAGATGCAATGGGTTGCACCATCAGGTGCAAGGTTATGGATGTCATATTTAGACAGAGATGATGATGTACTTCGTTATCAAGGTTTGGCATTTAGTTGGATAGGTTTTGATGAATTAACACAATGGTCTACTCCGTATGCTTGGAATTACATGAGGTCACGACTTCGTTCTACTGCACCTGATTTGCCTATCTATATGAGGGCAACTACTAACCCGGGTGGAAGAGGTCATCACTGGGTAAAGAAAATGTTTATTGACCCATCACCTTATGGAAGAGCATATGATGCAACAGACATCGAAACAGGAGAAGTCCTTAAATATCCGGCAGGACATAAAAAGGCTGGAAGAGCATTATTTAAAAGGAGATTTATCCCTGCACGATTATCAGACAATCCTTACCTTGCGAAGCAGGGGGATTATGAAGCCATGCTCCTATCATTACCTGAACAACAACGAAGGCAATTATTGGATGGCGATTGGGATATTAAGGAAGGTGCTGCTTTTACTGAGTTTGATAGGAGTATTCACACTGTTGAACCTTTTCGGATACCTAGTAATTGGGTTAAGTTTAGAGCTTGTGATTATGGGTACGGTTCTTTTAGTGGTGTTCTTTGGTTTGCTGTATCACCGTCTGAACAAATTATTGTATATAGAGAACTCTATGTTAGCAAAGTCCTTGCCACAGATTTGGCAGATATGATATTAGAAGCGGAGTCAGGTGATGGAAATATTAAGTACGGTGTTCTTGACAGTAGCCTTTGGCATAAACGTGGGGATACTGGTCCTTCTCTTGCGGAACAAATGATTATGAAGGGATGTCGTTGGAGACCTTCAGATAGAAGTAAAGGTAGTCGTGTATCAGGTAAAAATGAAATACATAGAAGATTACAGGTAGATGAGTTTACAGAAGAACCTCGATTAGTATTTTTTAATACTTGTACTAATATAACAGCACAATTACCTGCATTACCTATTGATAAAAAGAACCCTGAAGATATTGACACACATTCAGAAGACCACTTGTATGACGCACTAAGATATGGTATAATGTCAAGACCACGTTTTAGTATATTTGACTATGACCCAATGGGTTCACCTACAAGAAGCATGCCAATGGCAGATGCTACATTTGGATATTAAGGATATAAAATATGGCTGAAGAAGAAATTATAATGGAAGATAAAGCTATAGCATTAGAAGACACAGAAAATAGTGTAGTTGATGATGCTCAAGTAAATAGTATGGTAGACTTCGTATCAGAAAAGTATCAAAGAGCAGAAGATTATAGAAACAATGATGAAGAAAGATGGTTAAGAGCTTATAGAAACTATAGAGGTTTATATGGTTCTGATGTTCAATTTACTGAAGCTGAAAAATCTAGAGTATTTATTAAAGTCACTAAGACTAAAACATTAGCTGCCTATGGTCAGATTGTTGATGTGTTATTCGCAGGAACAAGATTTCCTATTAGCATTGAACCTACTATGTTACCTGAAGGTGTTGCAAAGGATGTAAGCTTTGACCCTAAAGAACCAGAACAGCTTAGAGATGAACCTGCCCTAGAAAGCCCATATGGCTTCACTGGGGATGGAAAGGACTTACCTGCAGGTGCTACTGCCCAAACACTACAAGATAAGCTAGGACCTCTTGAGAACAAGCTACAGGATATAGACAGTTTAAGAGAAGGTGCAGGTAAAACACCTACATCAGTTACTTTTAGTCCTGCCATGGTAGCTGCGAAACAAATGCAAAAGAAAATACAAGACCAATTAGAAGAGTCTAGTGCATCTAAACATTTAAGAAGTACAGCTTTTGAGATGGCACTTTTCGGTACAGGTGTAATGAAAGGACCTTTTGCAACAGATAAAGAGTATCCTAATTGGGATGAGGAGGGTGAATACAATCCTGTATTTAAAACTGTTCCACAATTAAACCATGTATCTGTATGGAATTTTTTTCCTGACCCTGATGCTAATAACATGGATGAAGCACAGTATGTAATTGAAAGACATAAGATGTCTCGTACTCAATTAAGAGCATTAAAAAAGAGACCTTTCTTTCGTGGTGCAGTTATAGATGAAGTTATATCAGTAGGTGAAAATTATATTAGGAAATATTGGGAAGATGATTTAACAGACTATTCACCTGATAATGGTATAGATAGATTTGAAGTGCTAGAATATTGGGGTATGTGTGATACTGAGCTATTAATAGAAAATGATATTGATATACCAAAAGAGTTATTAGAATTTGATGAGCTTCAAACAAATATATGGATATGTAATGGTAAATTGTTACGTATGGTTCTTAATCCATTTAAACCAGCAAAGATACCTTATATGGCTGCACCATATGAACTAAACCCATACTCATTCTTCGGTGTAGGTATTGCTGAAAACATGGATGACACACAGACATTAATGAATGGTTTTATGAGAATGTCTGTAGATAATGCTGTATTATCAGGTAATTTACTTATAGAAGTAGATGAAACAAACTTAGTTCCGGGACAAGACTTATCTGTATATCCGGGTAAAGTATTTAGAAGGCAAGGGGGTGCTCCGGGTCAAGCTATCTTTGGCACAAAGTTTCCAAATGTTTCACAGGAAAACTTACAATTATTTGATAAGGCTAGACAGCTTGCCGATGAAAGTACAGGCTTACCATCATTTGCTCATGGACAGACAGGTGTAACAGGTGTAGGTAGAACTGCATCAGGTATATCAATGTTAATGAATGCTGCAAGTGGTAGTATTAAAACAGTTATTAAGAATGTAGATGATTATTTACTTAAACCATTAGGTGAAGGGT
>Ga0208645_1002950_pt1 | contig 13006 bp, 7 predicted proteins | sample VirMetDEL_Sep_01_FD_184519 | JGI IMG/M metagenome (GOLD analysis project Ga0208645, IMG submission 184519) | Aqueous microbial communities from the Delaware River and Bay under freshwater to marine salinity gradient to study organic matter... | ecosystem: Environmental > Aquatic > Marine >...
TTCTTCTGCCATCTTATGGCTCTAGTAAATCTATTATTTCCTGTGTTGTAACTGGTGTTCCCATAAAGTTTATTTCAGTTGGTTTAGCTACAGAGCGTTCTTTAAAAGTTTGTGGGTCTTTTTTCTTAAAACTTGTTACTGTATCAAAATATTTTAAGAAATTATCTTTCTTATATTCTGGTCTAAGTCTATTTATTCTTGTTTGGTATCTTGCTTCCTCAAAACTAGGTGCTTGTTTGGGAACTTGTGAAGAATATTCCTGTGGTTCTTGCACAGTATCTGTTTCCATAGGAGGCATAGTAGTTGTAGTAGTTGATGTAGTTGTTGTAGAATCTACTGTTGGTGGTACATCATCATCAAATTGTCCGCCTCTTGTTAAATCATTACTGAATTGTTTTGCAAAATCTATATACTGTGGTGTTTCAGGGTCTTGCACCATACTCCATGTTGACCAGTTCTCATATCCATTATTGCTATTTAAAACAATAATTGCTGCTTTAGCAGCAAGGTCTACATCTGTTGTAATAAGAGATATTAAATCGTCTTTATCAATATTTTGAAACTCTGGTACAAATTCATTGTTAATTACTGTCACATCTACATCTGATGTATCTTCACCCCATGTATCCATAAATATTTGTACTGGTGAGTATGATTCTTCTTCACCTAGTGCTTTGCCCATACCTGGACCTTCTAAGTTTACTTCGTCACCTTTTCTCCACTCAGCAGCAGATAGTGCTAATAAATTATAAAATACATCTTCATCTGCGCTAGGGTCACGCTCCATAGAAAACCCTGCTTCCCTTAATTCTTTTGCTGCGGTGACAATAGCATTAATCCATCTACTCCAACTTACTTGTTCCATTATCCTAATCCTGTTCTAGCAGTTGTTAAGAAGTTACTCTTAAACAATGTTGCATTTTCTCTTTGTGCATCTCTATCTTGTACACCTTGTATTCTAGTAGCATCTCTACTTTCTACCATCTCTCTTAACTTACCATCTACATCAATAGCTTCTGGTATTTGTTTTTCTTCAGCTAAACTTTCAGCAGTAGGAACTATGTATATACCTGTGCTAGTTTCTAAGACTCTTCCTTCATTAACTGCTTTTTGGTATTCAATACCTTCAGGTGTTTCTGGTGATGGAGGTGATGACACAAATTTAGTTGTACCAAGTAATAAATCTTTAAGACCTACAGCTTTGCTTTCTATTTCTGCTTGTCTTGCTTCTGCTTGTGTAGATAATTCTATAAACGCTTCACCAATATCTTTGTAATCTCTTGCAGTTGCTTTAAGACCTAATTCACCATAAAGACTATCTACTTTTGCTTTAGCTTCACTAGCTGAAGGTTTTGGTTTATTTACACCAGAGTAACCAAGTGTTGTAAGAATCTCTGATAACTGTGTACCAGACTCATTTTGTAATTTATATTCATTCAATGCACTACGCCATTGGTTCTGCATACTTAATCCAGATTCCATATCAACTTCCCAACTTCGTGAGTCGTTAGCGTATGCTAAAACATTGTTCATGTACTTAGATAAGTTTTTATCCCAGACACCTAGCGTTTCAGGAGCAGGTCCACCTGCTTCTACAATAAGCTGTTGTATCTCGAATAAATCATCTCTTTGCCAAAACAAGTTCCAACCATCATCTTTTTTAAATGGTGCTTCTACTGGGTTACCATTAGTACCCATAACTTGTTCACCTTCTCTTGTTACATAAAATCCATCAGCATCATAGAAGTTTCCGCCTAATGTTAAGACATTACTAACACCTGCTACTTGATTTTCTTCGTTATACGCAAAACTTTGTTCTGGTGTTGCAATGCCAAAAGAACTTATAGCTTCTTCACTTAATGTTGCATCTATTTGGTTAGCAAAGTTAATGTTGTTTTCTACAGTTGCATTAAATGATGCTTTTGTTTTACCTGTTACATCACTTACATCTGTTCCATATTCACCATAAAATTTTATAACACTATCGTTATACTCTATTGGAGAATCTCCATATTTATTTTTTAAATCTTCTTCTAGTCGTTGTAAATTTAATTTGACATTAACTAAATCAACATTACCTTTGTCTATGTTTTGAAAATATTGTACTGATGGCAAAGCACTTACACCAGGAATAGACATTAAATCTTCTATAGAAAAGCTTCCTACTTGATGGTCTTGTGCAAACTTACCTAATACGCCTACTTCTTGTACATAGGAAATAAAATCTTTTGATAACAATGCAGTTATAAATCCTGATTTGTTGCCTTCGTATTGTCTATAATCTATTATTGATTCAACACTCATTAATCCTCATATCTTGTATTGTCGACTTCATAAAATAGAATACCATAAAATATTTGATTAAAAAATGTATCTGGATATTCTTCAATTAGTTCTCTTCCATACTCTGACAGTATATCTCTTGCAACAGCACTTCTTTCTGCTTGTCCAGTTAATGGACTTATTGTAGGTGGACTAGCAGGTAACCATGTAGCACCATCTACTGTGCCACCAAAAGTCATAGCATCTTCTATTTGTTTTCTTTTATTTAAGTATAAATCTAAAGGTTTAAATTCTGGACTACTTGATAACTGTGGTTCATCTTTCCAAGTTTCTAGTTCCATAATATCTAATGATGGGTCAGCTTTTATCTCACCTATACCCAAAGAGGCAAAACCTTTTATGCCATACTCATCTTCTTTTTGCCTTCTAAATAATGCGTAGTTACCATTAACCCATTTACGACCTTTTGTATTATCTTTGTCAGCTATTTCATTAAGTTCATCTTTTTTGTTTTGTAGTTCTCTTTCTAATAATGTTTGTCTAACTAACAAATCCCATTCTGATTCTGTGTAGTAATCTCTCATAGCATCAAAATCACCAGACCATACCCAGTCATCATCTATAGTGTCAGGTCTAATGTAGTATGCAGTTCTTGGTTTTCTTTCCATAAGCGCTCTATTTTCTGCTTGTGACCAAAACTGTACAGCACTTTCTGTATATGGAGTTTTAACAGCAGGTTTTCTTTTAGTTTGTATTAGAGGAATTGGATTAATACCAAATCTATCAACAAACTCTGACTGTGTTGTAGTGTAATCGTAATCATTAATTTCTAGCATTCTTCTGTATTCTTTTACTAATGATTGAACAAACCACCATTGTCCATCTTTATCTTTAATTTCCATTCTTGGTTGCAAACCTGTAGGTAAAGTAGCTTGTACAGCACCTCTAATTAACCATTGATTGTTTGCTGCATCTCTATAATTTTCTAAATTTTGTGCTGCTAAACCTGAATCGGTAGGGTCAATAATTCCTTTAGCGTACAAAACACCTAATGTATCTATAACTGAACTAGCATATCTTGCATCCTGTGTTTCATCTGAATTATTAGTAAAGTATTCAGCAGTCATTAGTTTTTGTATAGCAGATGGTATAAATTCGAAAACAAGTTCAGAAGTAGATGGGTTCATTCTGTAATCACCTAATATAGTTTCTTCCAGTACTTTAGGTAAACCATTACCTATGTTGTCTAGGAACTCTAATGCCCAAACTTCCCTTGAACCAACACCAGGTAGGAAACCATTAGCTGTAACTAAGTTAAGTGCAGACAAAAATCCTGCAGGTCTTACTCTTACACCTTGTTGTCTTAAATCTTCTCCAAAGAAATTCTTTTGTATTACATTAAATGGGTCAGGGTAAGTAAACATACGCTTACCAGTTACTGGGTCTTTAAAGAAAAAGCCCATCTCTGCATCCCAAGGTTTATTTTCATCACCTGCGTCAAAAGCAATTCTTGACCTATTAAATTTTTGTGGACCTTGACCCATTAAAGTTCCCCAAGTCTTATAAACCTCTGCACCTATTTCTGGAAATGGAATATAAGAAGATAAAGCATCAGAGAACTGATGTCTTGATTTAGTACTATATAGTAAATCAATAACAGTTGTTCCTGCTTTTTTACCTAGTATATTCATTAATACATCCATATCTTGTATCTCATCAAGGAAACCAACTTCTCTTTGTGCGACTATTTTATCAACAATTTCTTGTAATATATTTTCTCCAAACTTACTACCTCGTAGTGATTGTTCAGCACCTTTTAGAAAATCCATAGCTAAATCTTCTGTCATAGTTGGTATAGCTTCCATGCCATGTTCATAAATACTCCACCTGTACAATGGGTCACGATTAGCAATATCAGATGGTCCAGTTAAAAATACATTGTATAGTTTTTCTAATATATCATCATATTTTGCACCTAGTCTATCTGCATCAAATTTGTTATTTAAACTATTAAATGCACCATTAATTCTGTCTGGAAATATATTGACATCTTTTTTAAATATCTTCCATATATCGTTATAGAATTTTGATGTCTGTCCTTTAATACTTTTAATACCAGAACCTTGTGTAGCTAATATCCAACTCTCTAACCAATCAGTACCATCTGCAAATCCACCATTTTTAAGAAAGTTTAATGCAGAGGATGATGCACTATCTACGCCATATTCGTACAATGGATAAACCTTAACACCATCTCTAAACCTTATTTCTGTAGCCCAATCTTCTGTACGCATTGTTCCAGTCAATGGGTCTTTGATTTTGTATTCACCACCGATATGTCTTGATATTCTATAACCAAGTGCCTCTAAGTTATTACGCAAAGCTACAGGGTTAGCTAGTTCTTCTTTAGCTTGTCTACCTCGTAAATCAGCTTCTTTGACTAACTTAGTCATTACTTGTTTACCATCATAAGATTTAAGCAACCACTCTATTGTGCTGTCTATGCCATCATTTAATAATCTTTGTGTAATAGGGTTTTTAGCTAAGAGTATTGTTTGATGTATCCAGTTTCTTATATAATCTTGGTCTATAGCTCCACTAACAATTTTGTCGTAACTAACAAAAGCACCATCCAATGCTGTGTTGTTAACTGGTTCAAAGAATTGTGACAAAGCCTTTCTTGACATAGCTTGTAAGTAATCTTCTTGTAAAGGTAACCAACTACCATCAGGAGCTACATTAGCTACACCTCGTTTTGTTCTTTTTATAACTTTTGCTACATCAAAGTTTGTATCAAATAATGCTTCCATAATTTGTTTTCTAACAACAATGTCATTAGTAGCAGCATCTCTTAATAATTCTTTATTAGGTGATTCTTTGTTAACAAACCACATAAGATTATCACCTGTGTCTATAGCTTTGTTCCATCTTGACAATTCTGTAGAATCTAAGAAGTTTTTTAGCCAAACAGCATTTCTTGTTTCGTCTGGTATAAAAGCACTGAGTTGTTTACCTTTGATTCCTAATGTTGCTAAACCAACAAGAGCTTTTTCTATAGACTTAGTAGAGGTATCTTTAAGTGGTGGTATTGTAACTGATACATCTATGTAAACTCTGTTATCTGTTTTGTCTAACCACCAACCTAATACATGATTTTCTTTTCTTAAATACTTTTGTCTTAGTGGTGCTTGTGCATCTTCTACTAAGTAATTAATTAACAATGGTTCTATAAGTTCCTCTACAGGTGTCCCAATAGGTTTATCTAAAGTTACTGCCATTTCTTCTACATTAAATGAATCTCCTAGATTTTTATATGGACTTACAGCGCCAAACTGTGCAGGGTTGACCTCTCCTGTTTGAAGGTTTATAGAACCTCCATCAGGATTGTCTGATATTACTTTACCAATAGACCTACCATCATTTGCTTTTTCTTTTATTGCACCTTTGTATATTTTAAGTGATTTTACAGGTTCGATATCTAACTCTCTAAATATAAAATCTCTACCATCATTACCATTTAAAACCCATGAAACATAATCATCAGATGCCATACCATATTCGTTAACACCTATCTTCATGTGTTTAAGTAATCGTTCTACTTGTGGGTATTCCATTTGTGCAGCTTTTACAAACTCTGGACCAAGAATTTCCTCCATCATAGGCATTTCTCTTTTTTTAATTCTTGTTCCCCATAGCACATCACCATAAGCATTCTGCATTTCTAGTGTTGTTCCTTTAGTCATTTTTACTGCATAGTAAGAAAGCGGATGATTAAGTCCTACACGAGAACCACTGAATATAATACGCAACATTTCTTCTGGTATAACTCTTGCTATCAGTGCAGGTCTAAGCATCCATACAGGTTTAAGAACTTTTTGTAATAGATAATCTTCATACATAGCTCCTAGTGTTGTTTGTCCACCAGGTGTAGCTCTACCAGTTCTTGGGTCAGTTTTAAGTTTTCTACCACCCAGTCTTTTGATTAATCTATTAGTAACCTTTTCAGTAGGTTCATCAATAAAATTTCTAAGATTAGATTTTTTAGTGCCTATAACATTTCTCCATAAAGGAAAAAATCTTTCTAGTTCTGCATAATCAATCAATGTTATGTAATTATCAACATACTCTGAAATCATTTGTGCAGTTGGTACAGCTTCAAATACTGTTTCATCTTTACCAGTTTTTGTTTTAGTTTTTGTTCTTACTTTAAACTTAACTCCTGGATACGCTAATTGTTTTCCACTCTCTTCTGTAGTCATGTATCTTTTTAAATCTGACTCATTAGCTAAAAATTCCATAGATTCTTTTATTTCATCTTTAAAATCTGCTAAGTCTGGATTTCTTTCTACAATTTTTTCACCAATATCTTTATAGACTTCTTTTACTGTTTCTAACATATCTTGTGGATTATCAGTATCTAGGATTTGTTCCATATATTTATTTCTTGCATCATTAGTAAATCTTGCAGATTTCATAATGCCATCTAAGTTTCTAGCACTTTCTCCAATATTTTTACCTGATAGTTGTTTACCTGGTGCTAAGTCAAAGTATCTACTCATTCTTCTTGGAATAGATGAGCGTAAATCTCCACCTACTCCAATTATTCCTGTAAACAAATTGTCTGCTGCTGTTGGATTAAAAACTGCTGCAACTTTGTTAGCTTGTTCCATAAGTTTTCTAGCTCCACCAACATCAGTATCTTTACCTAATAATTTTTTAGCTATAAGGTTAGAACCTTCTCCCAATAGATTTGGTTGTATAGGTAATTTTAATTGATTACCTTCTGATATAGCTCTTACAACATCATCATTAACACCATAACGCAACTTCATAGCGTCATCAACACCTGCTAAATTACCATTTTGCATTAATGATGTTAAAACTGTTTTCATAAAGTTTTTATCGTCAATGACAGTAAGCAACCTAAGTAACTCTACAGGTGCTTTGTTTAATCCTGGCATATCCATCAATGTAGCTAAATCAGTATTGGCAACAAAAGCATCAAGAAGTTTATCTCCTCTTTTAGTATTCAGTACTTGTGTTGCTGTACGACCAAACATTAATTTTCTAGCTTCTTTTGGTGAAATTACTTTTGATGTACCATCTGATAGTTGCATAGTTCCACCCTTGATTGTTTTAACAAATTGATTTATTAGTGGAATGTTTTTTATATCATCTCCAACCTTTATAGTTTTAAATGCTTGTTGCATACCATCATCAACTAAACTTCTTAGTCCTAACTTCGCACCAGATAAATAACCTAGAGCAGCATTGGTTGGGTCACCAAATACCCTAAAAGCACCATCTAAAGCAGCAGAACCAATAGCGTATCCTAAATCATCTTTAGTAAAGAATTGACCTGCAACTACTCTACCTGGTGATATGTTTACTTTTCCTGCTTTTCTTGTTTCTGTTTTAAATTGATTTTCTTTTTGCTCAAAGCGTTCTGTTATGGGTACACCATAAATTTCTTCTGCTTCTGCGTAGGCATCTCTGTCTGCAAGACCAGACCTTTTTAAATCTTTGTATCCCTGTGTTTCTTCTATTGGTGTTGAGGAGGGAAAATATCCTTTTCCTAAGTTAAGAGGTCTACCTGCTTTTATTTCATCATAAGCTAAGTTAAACTCTGTAGGACCATAAGCATCTTTGCTTTCTTTATATACATCAGCAAACTTATCTCCTACTAAAGCTCTTCTTACTCTGTCTGCTGCTTTATCTCCATCTACTCCTGGAATGAAACTAGCAGCACCTGTTAATCCACCAATAAATGTGTTAGCAGCAACTGCTTGAAATTTGTTAGTTCCTGTTTCATCTGCAGCAACAATAGAAGATTTGAAGTTTCTTGATAATGGTTGAAAGCCAAGGTCTAACATTAATAAACCTAGTTGTGATGCTCTTTTACCTTTTGATACTTTATTAATCGCTTGTTGATTTTGTTTAATAACAACATTGTTTTGTCTTTCAGCTAACTGTAAAGCTAAATCTGAATCGTGTTGTACACCAAGCATAGCTCCATACATAACAAGTTTTGCATCCATGTTTGGGTACGCTCTTGATATGTTTGCAGCATTTTGTGCTATTTCAGGTGTAACTGTATTTTTAAAAAAATCTAATTCGTTTAAATTTGCTCTTGTGTTATCAGCTAGATATGACTCTAACTCTGGAGGACCAAATAATATTTGTCTGTAGTCTGCCATTAAATACCAAAATAATCTTCTGGGTCTTTCCCTAATTGTGGTTGTGGCACAATATCTTCGGCTAGTAGTTCGTCAAATATAGGGTCATTAGTTAAGTTTTTAGCTGTTATTAAAAAGTTTTGTAATGTGTTTGTAGGTATAACTCTTGGTCCATTACTACCAGGACCTACAGGTATACCTGCTGTGTTTGGTTCAAATTGTTTATTTGTAGGTGCAGATAAATTTATAGGTTGTGGGATTCTACCAACATTAGGAGGTCCACTTGTTAAAGCAGCTTCTTTGTCAACTGGAGGTGCTGAATCTATTTGAGCTTGTATAGCAGCAGTCTGTCCTGTTGGGTCGCCTTCCATTCTTGTAGGGGCAACAATATCTGCATAAGCTCCACTGCCTGTCATGTCAGTTTCTTGTGTCAATGCACTTGGTTTTCTACCTCTAGGCAAAATCATCTCCTCCATCTACATTAAATCCTAATTTAATATTTATATAAACACCTGGTATTGGTGTAGGGACAATAAAGTGATTTATAGGTACATCTTCTTTGCCAACAAGGTCAGTAAATATAACTGTATCTTCTAGCTCTACCTCATCCCAATCTTCACCATTGATAATGTCATAAAATTTTTGATTAACAATACTTTCTTCCATTATGCTCCTTCTGGTTGTGGTTGTTGTCCCAAAGCTCCTAATACTTGTTCTATACCAACTGGTGATTGACCTAGACCCATACCTTGTGGTTGAGGAACTCCTTGTTGTTGTAACAATGCAAGTTCTTCAGGACTTGGTTCTTCACCTTGTGCTGTATAAAATTTATCTAGTATCTCTGCCATTTGTGATGGATTCTTTCTTATTTCTATTGCTGCCATTGTAGCCTTGTTATCACCTTGTGCAGCTTGTGCCATAAGAGATTCAAACAATACAGTTTCTGCTTTTTCAGCGTGTATTCTTTGTTGTATTTTCGTAATGTTATCTAATCCATCCATGTTTTCTTGTAATGTCTGTGTATCAATAATGCCCTGTTGTTTTAATTGCAACCCTGTAATTATTTTTTGTGGCTCATCAAATCCTGCCATTACTCCATACACTCTTCTTGTTTCATACATTTCTGATATATCACTACCAGGTATGTATGTTTCTTTAAAAGCTGTGCCATTGTGCATACCTGCTATTGGTTTACGCTTTGTACTAAACAATGCTTCGTCATATTCCAGACGCTTTGAGTCAAGTTGCTCAATGGCTTCTTTAAGTACAGTCTGATATTCTCTTACATGAAGAGATGCTGACTGACCTAATTCTTCTAATCCTCTACCAGTAACAAATGAGTTAGGTGATTGTCCATCATCAGATACTGGGTAAGCTGCACCAAGTCTGAGATGTCTTTCTAATCTATCTACTTGTTGAAATAATTGATATGGCAAATTGTTAACAGGTTTTGATACAGATGAGCCAGGTGTGAAATAGTTTACAGCACCTCTACCTTTTCTATACTTACCTGATTCTATTTCTCCAACAATGTTTGTTTCTGTAAACACTGCATCTTCCATAGCAATAGTTCCAAGTATATTAATCTTTGCCATGTTCGCCATAAGTCCTGTAATGTGTTGAAACTGACTTTGCATTTGGTCAAATGAATATCTTTTTGCTACAACGAAACAAGGACCTGATTTTAATATGTTTGGCATAAAGTCTATTATTTTATTGTTCTCAGGTAAAAATACATAAGTACCTTCTTTATCTCTAAACTCTACAACTACTTTTCCTTGACCAGTTGAGTTAGCCCAACTGCCTTGTCGTTCAGTTGTTTCTATAAGAACTGAGTATGCACTTTCTTGTGCTGTTTCGTTTTGTGCATAAATGTACTGTTTAGCTTCAGGATATTGTTCAGCAAGTATGCCATGAGGTACTCTACGAATAATTGCTAATTCGTTAGGTTCTTGGTCGTTGCCAAAGTTACCTGGATAACAATTGAAAGAATCTTGTAGTTCTGCATAAGGGTATGGATTATCATTTCTATCTCTTTTGTGGTTTATTGTCCATACAACAAAACCATAACCTGGCAACCATCTAGCTGCTTGTGGTAGTTGTTTATGTAGTTTATTAAATTTATCGTATGAAGTAACAATTCGTTCTATTTTTTCTGATTTCTTTTTTGCTCTTTGTGAGTCATTGTCATTAGTTATATCTACTTTTAAATCTGGCGCTCTACCTAATTTCTGTGCAAATCTCTCTAGCGCTGTTAAAAATAAGTTAGGTGCAGGTAGTTGATTATACTCAACATTCATTTTGTCACCAAGTAGCGCTTTTACTGCTGCTTCACCACCATTCATAATGTCACGAATCCTAGACCTATCTAACATTCCCTCTTGATTTATAGCTCGTAAGTAATCTACTTTTTGTGCTAATTGTTCGCTATTTAAAGGCATTTATCTCCAATTATCTATATCTATACTACTAGGTTCATACCCAGAAAAGCTAGGATTATAATCATACCCTAACTCAGCAAATCGTTCTTTTTGCATACGCCTAATTGCTCTCATTGGAAACCAACTAGCCATAACAATGTCAGTTTTAGTACCCACGCTTTTACTCTTGTTCTTTGCAGAACTAAAATAAACTAACTGACTTGTATATAAGTTTACCTTTTCTTGTGCTTCAAAGCTAAGATATGGCAAAGAAATTTTTTGTTCTTGAAACATTGGTCGCATAGCTGTAACACCATACATAGGGTCAAATTTGTTCTTATAAGTTTCGTGACCCTCTAAAAATATTGCATGACCTGATGCAAACTCTCTAATAGATTTGTCCTGTCTAATAGCTTTTTGAAAACCATTTTCTTCTATTACCCAATGAGATACATTGTACTTCATCCACCATTCTTTTATAATGTCTAATGCTTGTGGTATACCTCCACCTAAACTATTGTTCATATCTACCATGTGTAATTTATTTTCTGCAGCATCATAAGCCCACAAAAACGCAGCTTGATAACCTGTAGACGCAGGGTCTAGTCCTGCTATAAGTCTTGTACCTGGTGGTATGTGTCCTATATCTCTTTTTTGGTCACGACATTCCTCTATCTCTACTCTGTCAAACAAAGCAAGTCCATCAGGCATAGCTACATTCAAATACACCATTTCGTATATTGCTCTACCACCTGTAGTTTCTGCTCCTCGTTTTCTATCCATTAACCATTTGTAAGTTCTTTTACCTTGCCACAACATACAGTCCTGGTGTTTGTCCTCTTCCCAGTCAGGTAAATTACATCCTGTATCATGTGCTTCTTCTACAATAGTTTTCCAAGATTCGTTTTCTAAAAGATGTGAATATAAATCGTCATAGTGTTGTCTTGAACCGATAACAACCATAGCGGTGTGTTCCTCTTTACGACTAGAGAGAGTTGTTGTCCACCAACTTCTTGTATTTTCTCTTGATGCAGGTTGCATTGTAGATGTGTGGTCCTCAATGTCATCAGCAATAATTATGTCACAGTCACGAGATAGAATCTTACCACCACGACCAAGACCAACCATTGTCGGACTCTTGATACCTGTAACTGTTCTCGTACCTACAGTAAATCCACTTTGTGACCAAGACTTACCTGTTCTACTACTTGGTTTAAATTTAGGTCCAGGTCCACATATTTCTTCTATTAATAATTCGTTACTTTCAAGTTGGTCAAGTACAGAACTTACTGCGTTCTTTGCAATCTCTTCGTTACCACCTACCCATAAAATACGAATGTTTGGTGTTGTACAAATTATCCATACAGCAAAATGTATAAGCAAATCAGTCTTACCATGTCGAGGCGGAGATAATATCATTTGTTGTTCACCATGTTTTATAGCTTCTAAAATAGAATTAATCCACTTAATGTGAAAGTCTGGCGTTTCGTATGGTTCGCCTTTTTCTGTTTGAAAATATCTATCTCTAAATTTTCTAAAATCTTCTAGTGATTTCTCTGCTACTTGTGGAAGTTCCCAACCATCTTTAGCTTCATCATTTTCTAAATCTTCTATGTATGCGTTGTATGCCATAGAAACTGCAGCTACAGATGTTTTAAGTATCTTGGCTACATCAGACATAGTGTTTTTACCTTTTAGTATCTCTTCGCCTAAACCTGATTCGACAATATCTTTATAAACTTTGCCTCTTCGTTTTTGTACATTTTTTTTGCTAGGTATAACTAACTGGTCATCTTCCTGTGTCCACTCTATACCTTTAGCTTTAGCTCTTTTCTTTTGTTGTGAAATTCTGTTGTAACAACGAGTAGAACAATACTTTCTCGCTTTAGGAGGTAATGGTCTGTGACAACCTGCAGCATAACAAAATTTATTATCTGCCATAATTATCACATTCTTTGTTCTTACACTTCATGTCGTCCTTTGGTAGCAACACCTCTCCACATCTTGGACAGGGGATTATAATACTCAATTATTTTTTCTTACTAGTTGTTTTCTTTTTTTTCTTAGGAAATCCTGCCTTCATATTAGCATACGCTTTAGGACTAATTGTAGAGTTCTTTTTAGACC
>Ga0208645_1002951_pt1 | contig 13002 bp, 13 predicted proteins | sample VirMetDEL_Sep_01_FD_184519 | JGI IMG/M metagenome (GOLD analysis project Ga0208645, IMG submission 184519) | Aqueous microbial communities from the Delaware River and Bay under freshwater to marine salinity gradient to study organic matter... | ecosystem: Environmental > Aquatic > Marine >...
CTCTAAAATGTAATCCCCACTGAGAGGGTATAGTTCCCCAAGAAGGTGTCGCTTCCCATTCCCCAGAAGAAGGATTCCATAATCCCGGATTTTTTGTCTCTCTCCATGCTCCTCTATTCCAGTGAAAACGACCATAATAACAATTCACCATAATTTTACCATCTGGACATAATTGTGGTTGTATTGTTGCAGAATTATTCCCAGGAATAGAATCTCCTTCTGTTAAAGTGGATCTTTTCATGGAAATCATTTCATATGTTTCATTGAAAGGATCAAATTTCATTATAAAATAATCAGAGTCATTGTTTCCTGCAGAAGATCTAGAAGAAGAAAAAATATACATATACCCATCTGGACCCACACAACTACTCAAATTGTCAACAGGACCATAATAACCAAGACCATCTGTATCGGTATATGTATCAAGAACAGAAGCAGTCACATCATTTCCTGCTCCGTTCAATTGTATTTTTTCTATTTTATTCAATCCAAATCTATAAACATAACCACCTGGACCCAATTGATAGGCAACCGCATTACTTTTTTCCAATCCATTTGTTACAGATTTATATGTCCAAGTATCAGTTGAAGTGTCCCCTGTCCATATGGTATTGACTCTATTTCCGGTATCTGCTTCTCTAAAACAATATATGACACCATCATACCATATAGTTTTAGATATTTTAGCAAAAGAACTGGCTAATGTTATTTCATCAAATGTAAAATTTGAGTGTGTATATTTTAAAACTTTTCCTCCATAATTACCAAAAGAATACATGATATCATCACTTGGACTATACATTGAATGGTTAAACCTTGCAAAGGAACCCCAATAACTAGTATTAGAAAAACTAGTTGTGGGATGATCGAATATATTAATATCATCATTGGAAGTATCTATTGTAAAACAAGATTCGTTTGATCTAGGTGCTACAAACACAATTCCATTTTTATCTACTGCACCCCGTGCATATCTATAAGAAGAATCAACAGTCCAGTAAGTAGGACTTGTGTTTTCATCATCAGAAAATATAACTGAGGTGTTGGTGTTGCTCTGTGAAGTGTTATCATTCGTATATTTAGTAACAGCATCTGTAAAAGCTTGGAAATTATCTCCTGATGCATCTAATACAGGAAATCCATATCCTAGTTTTCTTCTTTTTTTGACATATATTATGTTCATATTTTAATTTATATCCTTGGTTTATATACTTATCTTTTAAATAAAGATACTAAAGAATAGAAACTAATGTACTTACATTGATGCCAGAGCAGCGATCTGCGTTGACGAAAGGTTGGTGTTGTAGATCCGAACGTCGTCGAGATTCCCGTCGAGCCAGATGTTCGAATCACTTCGCTGACCGAGCGTGATAAACCGCGTATTCGATGCGTCGTTGATTGCAGGCGACACAGTGTTTCGGTGAACGCCGCCGAAGTAGATCGACATTGAGTTCCCGTTCCGAAGCAACGCGACGTGATGCCAGACGTTCACGAATCCTGTCTTTGATCGCGTGTAGACCACCTGGTTGTTAGGCCACCCTATGATGTTATTCTTGATGGAACCCGTGATCTCCAGCGTGCTTGACTTCGGTCCTCGCGTGTTCATATACACCTCAAACGGACTCTTGGCGTTGGTGCCGTCGCTCTTGCTGATGAAGTGCTGAAACTGCGAGGTCAGGCTATTGACCTTGACCCAGAACGCGACCGTGTACGAGCCGCCGTTCCCGAGGTTTAGCGAAGTGCTGTGCGGGATTCCGACGTACTGATTGGCGGCAGATCCAGTGAACTTGTACGAGCCGCCGATCCGACCCGCCTCAAAGGTGACGTTGTTGTAGATGGTCCCGTCGTTGCCGTAGCCGCTCGAATCTGCCGCGACCGTCCCCGATGTCTCGTCTAATTTCCAGTGTCCTATCAGTGGTCCAGGTTTTCTTCTTTTTTTGACATATATTATGTTCATGTTTTAATTGTACTCCATAATTTTTTACAAATATAGAAAGAATCGACTATATCTGCTAATGGGCTTTCTATTTTTTCTCTTGTGTAATCTATCTTGTTTTTTAAGTCTATTCCTGTTTCTTCCGTAAAAGAAGTATACATCTTTTCTTTATCTGCATTTCCTTTTCCTGTTGCAAATTTTTTAATTTCACTTGGAGGAAATATAGTAAGAGGTATGGATAACTGATACAATTTATATTTTAATATTCCTGTGTTTTCTGCTATATGAAAAACTCTACCACTTGATGAATAGGAATAACCTTCTAACGCCACTTGATCACAATCTCCTATGAACTGAACAACCCAATCTGCTAAGGTTTCGTATCTCTGTAGATCTTCGGTCCAGTCCTCGTATTTAGATCCTTTTATATTCTCTGTATCTCTTTGATACTTTACAACGTCTGTTATGTAATTAAAATTACAATTTTCAAAATGAAAAGTATAGTCCACATTTATTTTGCAAATGCACGGACAACGCAAAGAATAATCTATACCTGCTATATTCATAATAGTATTTATAATACAAAAACCCCCGAACTTCTAGTAAGTTCGGGGGTTCTAAATTAGAATAATTTAATTTTTATTTACTGACGATATCTACTATCTCACATGAATTACCAGAACATGCTAACTCTTGAGATCCTATTGTGTTGTCTTGGTTTTCATATGAAGATAATTCAGACCAATCAACATCTTTAGGCATCTTCTCCAATAAAGTGTTGTATTCTTTTTCATCACAATCTTGGAAAGGTGCTTGTCGATATGTGTGATCTGAGAAGGGCAAGAATGAAACACCTGACATCTCATCAAAATGATCCCACACCCAAGAACCAACATTCATCCATTCGTGCTCTTGTACAGAAACAGTAATGCTTGGTTTATGGTCACACCATTCTTTTTGATATAATAACCACAATTCAAGTTGTTGAATTGCTGTTAAATCTTTTCTACAGACAGCATGATCTGGAGACTTCATTGGGAAAGAAAACACCATAGTATGATCTGGCTTCATTACACATGGTTCACAAGGAAACCCTTTTTCTTTCATAAAGATACATAATGGATCTTTTGTGTCTGCTCTGACAGTACGAATGTAATAAGGGTTATGTCTTGCATGAATACCCGAAGAGGAGTTGACAAGAGCCGATACTGTCCCTGATGGTTTCACACAAGTTATCGCAACAGACTCATTAATTTTTAGTTTAGAAGCAAATTCTTTATTTGTCTTTATTGCTTCCTTTCGGAGTTCTCTTAGTATCTTTCTAAGTTCTTCTTTGTCCTTTAACCCGGAAGTGAGTTCGTTATCCATGATTCCTGTCAAGGAAACACCAAGAAGTCTTTCTTCGTCACAATTGTTACTCCACTCACTAGAAATATATTTAAAATTAGTAAGTGTTGATTGAATTGTTCCAAGTATGGTAGCAAGTCTTACTTTTCTCTTTAGTGTTTTCAGATTGTCTTCGTTTCTGACTACAACTTCAGAAAGATTACAGAACTCACGATCTCTAAGAACAATTTCAGAACATGGATTAGTCCCAAAATCATAATTAGGATTTCTTTCTGGGCCTTCATCTCCTCTTAGTTTTCCTGCTCTTTCACATTGCTTCTTTGCAGCGGAACGATTAAAAATACCTCTTTCTCCGCTCTTGGACTTATAAAGAGAGATCCATTCTTCCATGAATGTTCCAATTTCTGGTCTTTCTTTATAAACAACAGAATTGTTTGCGAGTGCTCTTTGTGGGTTTGCTTCCCACCAAGCCCCGCTCTTTGCATCTCTCAATCTTTCATCGGTCAAAGATGATAGCGAAATCAGAGCAGATCTACGAACACCACCTACGACGACAATTTCAGCAATCTTGCAGATGATATCATGGCACTCGATTGTTGTAAGCTTTCTTCCCGCAGCCTTACGAAAAGTTTCAACTGTGAAAGTGAACAAATCATCCAAGGGTTCTGGGCCAGACGCTCTACCACCAAAGGTCTTAAGTCTTGCTCCCGCAGGACGAATTTTTGATAAGTCCCATCTTGGAACCTGACCACCAACAAGTAAGGATACAAGTTCCTTGAATGCCCTTGCCCATCCAAGTTTCGAGTCTTGAACAACGATTGTAGTATCGCTCTGAGTGAATTCCTCAGAGATAGTAGGAAGTTTACTGACTGATTCTCTTTCAACACTGAATCCTACTCCTGTACCATTCATGAGAATATAAAGAATTTCATCAAATGCTCTTAGTCTGTTTACATTGACATAAGAGCAATTATAACCTGCTACATTTTCTCTCTCAAGGGCTTCGCCTGCGGTCATCAATGCCCTCATAGAGGGCATTACTTCAAGATTTAAAATTGCTTGTTTTAATTCAACTTCTAGGTTCTCATCCAGTATGTATTTATAATTTTCTTTTAAATATTTCTTAAAAAAAGTAAAATATCTTTGTACTGTTTCTTCCCAAGTTTCTCTTCTCTTTTCGTCCTCTAACCACCTTGAATATCTAGATAAATGTATAAATTCATTATACAATGACATTTTACTTTTCATTTCATTCTCCTAATTGTATTTCGATGCATATATTTATGCTCATTTTGTTAGTGCTTTCCAAGATACAGGAAAAAGAGATGAAAGAATATAACCTATTCCTCTTGCGTATTCTCTTGCTTCCCATTGTGAGTGAATTTCAATTCTTTGGTTATAGATCCTAGAAAAAGCATACAGTGATCCTGTCCACCACCATTCAGTATACATGTTTTGTGGTAAAATAGATCTTGCTTGTTCTGGTGCTACTCCCATTTCTATCAATTCATTGTACATTGCATGACAGGAATCTACAACGCATTCATATTTTTTATCTAATTCTTGACATTTATCTTTATTATCTTTATTAAACATAAAATCAGAACTTCCTTGCTTTGCTCCATCGGTAGGAGCAGTTCTCCAAGCAGGTGTGTAATATTCTGGTTCATATGTTACATATCTTCTGCTTATTTCATTCATAACTAAACCAACTTGATGCTTGCCTAGTTGCGCACGAATGAAAATTGGAGTCTTAATTCTCAATGTCACTTGAGGATGACCAAACGGAGTCCAATGGTTATGCTTTGCTAGATAAGAAATTAACTTCTTATCTTTATCTGATAATGCGTCCCTTTCCAATACATGCTCGTCTGCTTCTTCAACATTATCATAAATTCTTTTCTTTATCCATGTACTTTCTTTTGAAAAGGAAACTCGAGCAGCATTCACTACAGTCAAATCCGTTCCCATGTGGTCAACATATGAAACGTGTCCACAATCAAGAACATCTACATGAGTCACCAATCCTGTATCAGAATTAGGATTTGCTCCATGTAAGGTGGTTTCAGTTAGATTAATAAAAGGATCAGATAAAAATGACATCTTACCTAAAAATATTTCTTTATTCTTCCTCATCGTTGTCCTCTGAATATCTAAAACTAACACCGTCTACATCTTCTTCTGCACATGATTTTGCATAATCGACTGCTCTTCTCCACAATTCCTTATCTATTCCTTTGATGTATTGAGAAAAGTTTTCCGAAAATGCGATGTATGCTTCTGCAATTTTTTCTGCTTTTTCTGGATTGTTTTCTATTTCTTCGTCAGAAAGATTTTCCAATTGATCCTCAAAGGTTTCTTCTTCGTTATCATCATAGTTTTCGTATTCTTCAGTCATGTTGTCTCCAAATATTAATTAAAAAGGTGGCTTCAAGATTATCATAAGAATTTTTTAATATGATACTTTTTAATTCTTGTTGTTTATACCCATTCATTATCATTTCGTTTATATCTTTTTCTATGATGTTTTTAGGCCAGATGCATATCTTATATCCTTCCTTTACAATTTGCAACATAATTTCTGTAACTTGTTTGTTTCTTGGTTCATTATCAAGAACAAATATTAAATTCTTTTTTTGTAACTCTTCTGGTATTTCTCTCCAATTTGACATACCAAGAGTGGCGACAGAATTTGGAATAAACATAGAATCTATCGGACCCTCTGTAACAAAAACAGTATCGTCTGTTATATCTTTTTGTCCGAACCAAATTCTTTGATTTGTAACCTTTTTAGTTATGTATTTGATAGGAGAAAAATGTATAGATCTTCCCTGAAATGCATGAAGATTGTTTTGTGTATCATATACAGGAATAACAATCCTCTCGTCTTTTTTAATTGAATTTGATTCTATTAAATTATTGAATTTTTCAGAATACAACAATACATCAAAATATTTCTTTGGTATTCTTCTTTTTCTAGCATATTCATATGCAGGATGATCATTTTCCAAAGAAGATAATGTCGGCAATCCTGATAGAATATTTTTATTTAACTTTTTCTCAGTTTCAAAACTTATTTCTATCGTTGGCTTCTTGTAATTACTATTACCATTTTGTCCATCTTTCCATCGTTGGATTGCATATTCTTTACATAGATTAGGATCTAATTTTTCTAAGAAGTTATAAAGATTTACACTGACTCCGCAATTATGACATTTATAGAAAAAGTTATTCTTTTTTCTATAAAAATACCCTCTAGCTTTAATTTTGTTTTTAGAAGAATCACCACAAAAACAACACCTACAATTGGCAAGATCGTTCTTCTTCCATTTAAAACGATCAAGACGGCTTGCAGCTATGTTTATGAATTGCCTGTCTATATAGTCAGTCATTTGATTCTTTGGTTAGATATTCTTTATATAATTTAGTCACAAGAGCCTCAAATGTCTCAGGGTCCATTGGAATATTCTTTGACTTTATTTCTTTCTTTGCTTTGATGTATAGTTCTTTTTTTCTCTCTTCTGAAATTTCAATCATTATTGGTTTCCGCTTGAGAATCAAGAAATGCCTTTTTTGCCCATTCTTCCCATTCTTGTAAATCATCATCACGAATCACAGGAATTTCAGAGAACTTAAAATACCAAGGTTCGTTCTTATTCTTCTCAATTGCCCAATCTGCATTTTTTTCTTGACTCATGAAAAATCCTTTCTAAAAGAAAACTTCTTACTAAAACTGGTTAGACCGTCTAACCCAATGTCATCATCAGAACCTGTACTGATAAGCCCTGCTTGTTCGGACTCATCAACATCAAATAGTTTCATTTTTCCTCTGTTGATACCAATAACAAACTTTCTGTTTGTTGATAAATCGCTGTATCTATTTTTCAATTGTTTTACCATTATTTGATTTTTTTCATCAAGTTCATCAGACCCGATCAAAGCAAACATAAAATCTACAGTTGCAGGCAATCCAAAACTTTCGGAGGTATTTTCAAGTCCCATGTCACTATTATTGTAGCCCTGTCGATTTGTTTGTGTGGCAGTGAAAATAGGAACTTTATATTCAATTGCAAGTCCTCGCAGTTCCTCTGCGATTCCTTTAATATAGGTGTACATATTTACATTTGCAGATTTAAATCTAGAAGAAGCACATATGTTCAGATAATCAATAAAAATAACATCAGGAACAAATTTAAGTTTCAATTTTAATTCATGCAGTAGATGTCGAAAATGATTAGCATGTGCAGAACCTGTAGGATATTCTTTGATAATTAATTTACCAGATACCCCCTGGGTAGATTGAAATAATTTCTTTGCATAAACATTTTTCGGCAATTCTTTTAACTCGTCTATGGTAAGATCCATAATATTTGCATCAATTCTCTCTGCAATTCTTTCCTCTGCCATTTCACAGGTAATATACAATACATTCTTATTTTGTAGTAAACAATTAGATGCATGATGGCACAGAAACAGAGACTTGCCGACACCTGTTCCTGCAATCACACAATTTAATGTTTTTGGTGTTACCCCGCCATTTGTAATAGAATTGAAATAGTCTAGGTCAAATGGTATCTTGTATTCTACCTTCTGATAAAAATCATATCTCTTTTCAGCATCTTTAATATAATCATGTCCGATATTTGTATCAAACGATACAGATAAAGCTTCTGATAGAATACTTGGTAAAGAATCTGGAGTCTTTTCCCTGTCTTTTCCCTCAATGATATGAATAGATTCTAGAACAGCATTGTAAATCGATTTATCTTTACAAAACTTTTCTGTTTCATCTATTAGCCAATCATCATTGATGCAAGGGGAAAATTCCAAATCTTTTATATAAGAAATACAAGATTCGTATTGTTGTTGGGTTAGCGACTTGTTATTTGATAAACCAACAAGTAATGTATCTTTCGATGGTAATTTATTATATTTAATAATATTTTTAAGTACTAATTTTAAAATCTCTTTTTCGGTTGTATCATGAAAATACTCTTCCTTTATGAAAGGAAGAACTTTTCTTGAGTATTCCTCATTTACACATAGATTCTCTATAATAAGAGATTCAATTGTTTTCGCTGATGTCAATTTCTACCTCTTGGTTATCACTTCCGTACATAAATTCTTTTTTAGCAGCTTCTTCGATTTTATCCAGCATTTCCTTTGTGAAATATTTTTCTGGATTTTCATTGATGTTTTTTTCCCATACGGTGCTGCCGTCAGGCAACTCTATGCGGGTAGACACCTTGCGCAGTATACCATGTTTCAGACAGAGGTCAACCAATCCATAATATCTATCTAAACCAGAATCATATCTGAGGAGAACATCTACCATTTTATTTTCTTTTGTAAATCTGCCTTTGAAAAGTTTACAGTGTACTATGTTACCAACAACCTCATTGCCCACTTTTTCTTTCTTCTTTGAAAGATAAACAATTATACTTGCCGCATATTTTAGACCACCCCCACCACCCATTTCTTTCATGGGAACATATGCTCCTACAACATCATAGGTGTGGTTTGTAATAATCATAGGAATCTTTGCTTTTCCTAATTTTATAGTTAAAACTCTAAAAATTGATTTTACAACTTGTGCTCGAGTCATATCTCGAACATTCTTTCCTTCACTTGTATCACCCATTTCTTTCTCTGTTGACAACATACCTAAAGAATCAAGAACAAGCATCATTGGCTTTCTTTCTGCTTCTGGCATTTCCATATATTTGTCAACAACAGAAATAACTTGTCTTCTAAATTCTTCTACAGTAGCTACAGGAAATACTGCTACCCTTGAGGGATCTATTCCTCTGCTTCTGAACATTTCGCTTGTGACTGCTTGTTCTGTGTCGAAATATAAAACAACAGATCCTTCTCTCTCTTCTAGGAAACTTCTTACAATTCCTATACTGAAATAAGTTTTCCCTGTAGCAGATTCCCCTGCAAGAGCAATAATTTTATTGTCAGGGATACCACCGTAAATACTACCAGAAAGAAGACCATTAAAGATATAACTACCAGAATCAACATAATCCTTTACATCACTAGCATCCAATCCATCCTCAACAATAGACGCAAATTCGTTACCAGAACTCTTTATCACTTTTTTCAAAAAATCCATAATATCTCCTATACAAATAATTGTTCTAATGTAGATGTTCTTTCCATATTCCAATTAATACATTCTGCAATCCCCTTCAACGGATCAACAAAACTTTTTTGGAATTGCATTTCATAATCTATAGAATTATGTAGACCCAATTCTTCAGGAAGACGGATAGAAAAAGAAATAACTTTTGCACCTACTGTGTTTGGTTCCTTTAAGTAAACAAACTTTACCTTTTCCCCGTCTTTAATAGTAGAATATTTTTTAAATAGTTTCTTATTTTTTAATGCATGATTGTATATCAATGCTCCCTTTACTGCAATAGGTGTTGATTTTTTATAAATCTTGACAGGATCAAAATACTTATTGACATCATTGCAAGATCTAGGAAAAGATATGTCCTCAACAGGCATAGAGAAAAATTCTTTCTTGAAATTCTCAACATAAGATATAAGAGAATCTTCGTCTTTGTTGAGTATAAGAGAAATACACTCTTTCAGTGCTTTTCTCACTGGTTGTGGAGTAGAAGACCTAACAACCTCGATGCCCATGATCTTGATATCAGGCTCGTCAAGAAGAATATTATCTTCTCCCATAAAGATATTCAACATATATCTTTTCTTTGCAGTCCAGACACCCTTGTTTGCAATTCCTTCTCTTTTCATGTTTAGAGTTTGAACTGGACAATTTAAATATTCTTTAAGTTCATCATATTGTTTCTGTATAAAAGAAACAATTATATCATTACAAAAATTATTTAATTTTGTTGTGACTAATTGTTTATCATGTGATATTGATGACATGAATTTCTTTACAACTTGATCTAAACAAATATAAACAGAATCTGTATCAGAAGCAATAATGTAATCTTGATTTTTTGTGTTTAGTGTTTTGTTCAAGTAAACATTCAATCTTCTTTCGATCCAACGAATGACCAATTGACCAGAGAGGGTGATTGCTTCTGCAAGATCAATATCAAAGTGTCTAAAATATTGATTACCAACAGTTCCGAATGCCGAATTCAGATTGATCTTTCTTACCAATTGATAATTGTGATATTTTACAACATCAAGTTCTAATTGCCTTTTTTCTTTATCTGTAAGACTATCCTTTTCTTCTTTTAGTCTAGCCTTACATTCAAGCATCTTATTCTTATACATCTTTCTTTCTTTGTACATCTTTTCCATAAGTTCAGAAAGAAAGCCCTGTCTTGTTGTATCAAAGAAAATACCATTCGCACTCATACACGAATTTCTCTTTGCTCCTGCATCTATGAGCGACTTGACATTATCTTTTTTATTTAAAATATCATCCACTGTAAACTTTTGTTTTGCGTGGAAATCTTTCTTTGTCTCGGGAGAAATATTGAACAATTGAATGAGAGAAGGATACAGAGAATCCAAATCGAAACTCACAATCCAATTATGCATACCAACTATCGGATCTTTGACATATGCTCCTGTGAATTGTGCATTCTTAGAACTTTCTTTAATTCTTCTTTGTGGAATTACAATTTTTTTATTGTAAAGATGATAATAAATAATACAATCCCACATTCTAACTTGAGAAAACACATCAGAAAAATTCACTTTTGATGAATATGCCAGATCTACTGCTAATTGTAGAAGTTTAAGTTTGTTTTCTAATTTTTCAACAAGAAGAACATCTTGATGATTGTATTCAATGAACTTGGAAAAGTCTTTTTTATAGAGATCTTGAATAGTATCAAATCCATCAAAAGAGGCTTTCTTTTCTCCAAGCTCAACAAATCCGATATGATCCAACTTGTATGTTTCTCTGTTTACGAATGTAAATTTTTTGTATAGATCATAGTAATCAAGAGTAGAAATACCACATAATTCATATGTGATATTTTCTTTATTCATGATCACTACTTTGCGTGATTTTATATACTTCCAAGGAGACAGATCGCTTGCAGCATCTGGTCCCATAATATTATTGATTCTATGGACAAGATATGGTATATCAAAGAAATTGATATTCCATCCTGTGATTATATCAAAATCTTTTTCATTCCACCATTTGATAAAATCATAAAACAAAGATTTTTCTGACATATGAACAGAAACAAAATGTCGTTCGTTTACTGGCTTTGCCTCTTCTGTACAAAAAGTAAATGCATCATACTTCCCGTCAAACTTGGTTTTAATTGTTATCGCATTTACTTTTTGATCTGCTTGGTCTACAGAAGGAAATCCGTTTTCACATTCTGTTTCAATATCGATATAAGCAACATTTAGATCTTCCAACCTTGGGTGGCAAGAGTCTTGTGTCTCCAGATAATTGTAAATATAATTATCATTTCCATACAGTGTTACACCACTAACATCACTATAATCTTTTAGAAAATCTCTACAATCATTGATACAATCAAAAACTACCGGCTGTAAAGATTTCCCATCTAATGATTTCCACTCCGAGTCCTTTCTTGACTCGGTAAATAGTGTTGGTTTGTGGTTTATGGCTTCATGAATTCTCTCGTTGTTTACGTCATAACCTCTGTAAAGAATTTTGTTTCCTCTACATAAGACATTTGTATATGTTCTTTGCATATTATTCCGCTAAATATTGCGATGATGAAACCGTGTACTCAACCCTATTTGGAGATTCTTTTTGTTGGGTGAATCCATATAATAACACACAGTAGTTGATGATGTCAACTATTGCGTCCTTATAACTTTCGTTTTCTACTTGTAACTTACCACAAGATACAAATGTGGAAAGTCTTGAGAGTTTATCCACTATGCGAACCAACATGCCCTGTTCGGTTGCACATATTCCCATTGCTTCACATCTTTCAAAATTAGCAAACGGTTGGACTCCCTCATTACCAGCATAATCATGGTTCTTTCTTTTCATTAAATTCAATGCTTCTTTACACAATTCTTCATGTAACTTTAAAAGTTCTTCACGATTCATAATTAAACTCCTGTTGAACCAAATCCACCATCTCTATCTGTGGTTTTTCCTGGTTTATTTTTTGTTTGTTGTAAAGTTATCTCGTCCAATTCATGAATATTTACGACTAGTTCTGCTTGTGCTATTCTGTCTTTATTGTAAATTCTTTGTTGTATGTCTGTCATATTTATGAGACAAACATAAAGTTGTTTGTTATAATCACAATCAATTATACCTTCTTGGTTTGCTAAAACAAGACCTTTTTTAATAGAAAGTCCTGATCGAGAGTGGAGTCTAAGAGAGTATATACATTCAAAAGAAAAAATCAAACCAGTAGGAACAAGTATTCTTTCAAAACTTGATATTTTTATAAAAGTATTTTCTTTTGTTTCATCTAAATGTATATCTTTTTGTATAATATTATTTTGTTTTGAATATGATAAAACCTGCTCTTTTTCTGAAATTAGAGCAGGAATATCAAAACAGGCTGAATTTTTTGTTTGTAATTTTGGTATTTCAATTTCATCATATAATTTATAAACATTTATCACATTCATATTTTATTATCCATTTGTAGTGCTAGAGTCTGTTCCTGTATCAGTATTTACTGGTGGTACTACTTGCTCAATTGTGCTTAAAAGAGCAGCAGCAGCACTTAGTTGTTCTGCTTTGCTAATGATGCCAGAAATCAAAAGAT
>Ga0208645_1002954_pt1 | contig 12997 bp, 6 predicted proteins | sample VirMetDEL_Sep_01_FD_184519 | JGI IMG/M metagenome (GOLD analysis project Ga0208645, IMG submission 184519) | Aqueous microbial communities from the Delaware River and Bay under freshwater to marine salinity gradient to study organic matter... | ecosystem: Environmental > Aquatic > Marine >...
TGGAAGATGTTTAAAAAATATGTCAATGATAATTTAACTGGTGTCACACTATATAAACCACAGAATCAAAAAGAGTGTGATGCTGTTGTAGAACTAATAAAACAAAAAAGAAATGAATTGGGAGATTAGCTTTGGATTGTATCCTGGAATATTAATAGGATTTAGATCATATAATGAAGAAGATCATTCAACACATGTATTATATCTTCCATTTATAGATATTGCACTTACATTATTTAACGACTAATGGGATTATTTACACCTAGAATAGAATATAAACCTTTTGAGTATCCTGAGTATTACACGGAAGGTTGGCTGAAGCAGGCGCAAGCGTTTTGGCTACATACAGAAATATCAATGTCTGGTGACGTTAAAGACTGGCATGAGAACTTAACATTGTCAGAGAAAAATTTAGTAGGTAATATCTTACTTGGCTTTGCGCAGACTGAATGCGCTGTATCTGATTACTGGACACAGAAAGTTGTGTCATGGTTCCCAAAGCACGAGATACAGCAAATGGCTATGATGTTTGGTTCGCAAGAAACAATACATGCAGTAGCATACTCTTATTTAAATGAAACACTTGGATTAAACGACTTTAAAGCATTTTTACATGAAGAGGCAACGGCAGATCGCTTTAACAATCTTGTGGCTTATGACGGCAATGATACTGTGGGCATCGCTAGATCGCTGGCAATATTTAGCGCATTCGCAGAAGGTGTATCACTGTATAGTGCTTTCGCTGTTCTTTATAGTTTCCAGCTCCGCAACCTTCTCAAAGGAATAGGTCAGCAAATGAAGTGGAGTGTTCGAGATGAGTCTCTTCATAGTCGCATGGGTTGTAAACTGTTTAATCACATGTGTTCTGAAGATGAAACTTTAAGATCAAAGGTTATGGACGATGTTATTGCCGCGGCTGAAACAATGATTGAGCTTGAGCATAAATATATTGATAAGATGTTTGAGATGGGTGATCTTGAAAATCTAAAAGCTGAAGATCTTAAAAACTTTATTATCAAGCGAACAAATGAAAAGCTACATGAACTTAACTATGATTATGGTTTTGATTATGACGCTGAGTCAGCTAAACAGCTTGACTGGTTCTACCATTTAACTGGTGGACATACGCATACAGATTTCTTTGCTATTAGACCGACTGATTACAGTAAGGCTAATGAAGGGGAAGACTTTAACGATATCTGGTAATGCCACTTAAGTTTAAATGTACCGAGTGTGGCGCATGCTGTAGGTTGGTAGGTATGTCAACAATAGAACATAACCTGCCAGTAAGAGATGATGGTTCGTGTGGATATCTTGTAGATAATAAGTGTTCTATATATGATGACAGACCAGATTATTGCAGGGTAGATAAAATGGGATTTAATTATGCTGGATTAGATAGGATTGAATACTATAAAGAATCAAACAAGGCTTGTAATAAATTAATAGACTATCTTGGTCTTGATGAAAAGTTTAAAATAGATTATGAAAGAGAGTACACTAATAGAGATGCAGAAGAAGATTGAGTCACTGACTCGATTGATGCAGCACATTCTTAATGAACAGCAAAGATTAACCGAAATGTCAGTGGGTACACTTGAGCTGATCAAGCTTATGCCTGATTATGATAAAGCCTTGGAGGATCTGAAAGAAAAAAACTTAGAAGAACTAAAAAATAATAAGGAGAATGTCGAGTCACAAGTGGGTGAAGGGTGAGGACTACCCTAAATGGGCAGACTCAGATGTATACAAGAAAACTATAGGTGGAGGGTATCTACTCAACGGTGAGACACCAAGGGATGCTTATTGGAGGGTTGCTAAAACAGTGGCTTCTCATCTTGAGCGACCCGAAATGGCTGACAGGTTTTTTGATTATATATGGAATGGATGGCTTTGTCTAGCCTCACCAGTGCTATCAAATACGGGGACCACAAGGGGTCTACCTATTAGTTGTTTTGGTATTGATGTGGCAGACTCGATTGCGGACATAGGCGGTAAGAACCTAGAAATGATGTTGTTAGCTAAACATGGTGGTGGTGTTGGTGTAGGTATCAACCAGATTAGACCATCAGGATCTAACATAAAGGGTAATGGAACGTCTGACGGAGTTGTTCCGTTCTGTAAGATTTATGACTCAGCAATACTAGCCACCAACCAGGGTTCGGTTCGAAGAGGAGCTGCATCCGTTAATTTAAACATCGAACACGATGACTTTGAGGATTGGTTGGAGATCAGGGAGCCAAGGGGTGATGTGAATCGACAGTCACTTAATCTTCACCAGTGTGCTGTTGTGGGTGATAAGTTTATGCGTAAGCTACAAGATGGTGACGAAACAGCTAGGCGTAAGTGGAGTAAGCTACTGCAAAAGCGCAAGTCTACTGGTGAGCCGTACATTATGTATAAGGGTAATGTCAATAAGCAGAATCCAGACATGTACCGACATAATGGTTTGAAGGTACACATGACAAATATCTGTTCTGAGATTGTTCTACACACCGATGAAAATCATAGCTTTGTGTGTTGCCTGTCTTCCTTGAATCTAGCTAAGTATGACGAGTGGAAGGGTACCAACCTGATACACGACTCCATTTGGTTTTTAGATGGAGTCCTTGAGGAGTTTATCCAAAGAGCAAAGGGTAAGATAGGATTTGAAAATTCAGTTAGGTCAGCTGAGAAGGGTAGAGCATTAGGTCTTGGTGTTCTTGGATGGCACACTTATTTACAAGACAAAGGAATACCCTTTGAAGGATTATTAGCACAATATGAAACTAGAAAAATATTTTCTCAAATTAAAATCGAAACTGAACGAGCGTCTATGGCGCTTGCTGAGAGCTTTGGGGAGCCACTTTGGTGTTCTGGATCAGGCCTTAGAAATACTCATCTACGGGCCATTGCTCCTACTGTTAGTAATAGTAAACTTAGTGGGAATGTTTCTCCTGGTATTGAGCCTTGGGCTGCTAATGTATTTACGGAACAAAGTGCGAAAGGTACGTTCATTCGTAAAAATCCTTCTTTAGAAAAAGTACTAAAGCTTCATAAGCTTAACACCGATGAGATCTGGGACAAGATACTCAGGGATGGTGGTTCAGTTCAAGGTATTGACGAGTTGAATGACATCACTATTGGTAAGTATAAAATACCACTCAAGGAGGTGTTTCAAACATTCAAGGAGATTAATCAGCTGGAGATAGTCAATCAGGCTGGGATACGACAACAGTACATAGATCAAAGCGTTAGCCTCAATCTAGCGTTTCCCTCAACCGCAACGCCTAAGTTTATCAATAAGGTTCACCTAGAAGCGTGGAAGAAGGGTATAAAGACGCTGTACTATGTTCGTACTGAATCTGTTCTCAGGGGAGATATTGCCGATAAGGCTACAGATGAGAACTGTTTAAGTTGTGATGGATAATTAGCGCTTAGAGTAGTAGACGATGGTAACTTTACTGTCGTCTTCTCTAATGTGCTTCACAACTTTACCGTTATAGTCCCTGTATACAGTTACTTTACTACCAAGCGGATCAATACCGCTTTGACTTGAAAGACAACTGGTTAGAGAGATTGTTAGTATGAAAAAAATTAACTTACGCATGCTTTATGTTTTGGTAAAAATAAGTAAATGTTATTAAAACATTAACTACTTATATTAATAATTACACGCGTAAGCCGATTCTTATGTTAAGTTTTTTTTGAAATTATGCTATACACATATGCATTGTGTAGTATATATATGTATATTTGTGTTCTGTTTTGTTTGTTTGGTTATGGTTTAGGGGTGGTCTTGATTGGCCACCCTTTTTATTTCCTAACTCGATCTAGCTTTACATCAATCTTACCCCTTGCTATTTGGCTTCGCATCGCTGAACTTATCCCATTGTCCTTCATTGTAGCCCTAATATCTCTTGGCTTTACACCCAGGGATATTAATGAGTTATATAGGTTTACCGCCACTTGGTAGTCATCGTTCATTGCTTTTTGGGTGGCTCTAATTACCCTATCAACATCTGCCTGGGTTTCATAGTCATCTAGATTATTCTTCATTGAGTTGTAAGCCCTCTTTGACTCCTGAGCTTCGTCTTGTATATCTCTAAACTTAAAGCCAGCCTGCTCTAGTGATTTTACTTCATGCACCTTAAATCCAGTAAGCTGACCAATCGCCTCGTTTAATTTTTTCTCTGATTGAACAATCTTTCTCATTGATGTAAGGGACCCTGGCTCAATTGTCTTATATAATTGAAGTGCTATTTTTCCAGATACCTCAAATGGAGTGTCTGTTTTTCTCCAGATCTTACCTCCGTAATCATTTTCATTGTTTGATACATTCCTGAGTGTATTAAGTAGTATATCCTCCGAAACAAATGGCCCTGCTAGCTCTCCTAATATTTCAGAAAAATCTTCCCCAGTTTTAGCGTAGTTTGTTGTAGCGTTAACAACCTTAAATATACTTCCGTATGGGTCGGATGCCGATATACTTACATATGTGAAATTACCATTTGGTTTTACTTCTTGAATTGCTATGTCTGAATTTGTATCCCAGAACGGTAGAAGCATTCTTATCTTTTCTGACAGGCCATCTTCATCATCGTCTCCTGGGACTAGTGGTATACCAAAAAGTGATATCATACCATACTTAAACGCCTGGAACCCTATAATACTAGCCAGCCTCATAGCTCCCCTCTTTTGCGCTAATTTTTTCCCAGCCTCAGAGGCGCCAGGTATGTCCCCCTTAATTTCTTTAATAGCCAATGCTACGGTGTTATAAGCGGTTCTATAGGCCTCTATCTGGAATGAAATAAACGTACCAGCGACAGGGAATGCCTTGAATAATTTACCAGCAGCACCAATTCTACCGTAGTTTGGTAGTATGTTTTTGATTATTTCAGCAACATAGTCATTAACCGCTGATTGCTGAGACGCGTCTAACTGGTTGTATGACTTGCCATCGAAAAGAATCTTACTATAGTTTAGTTTTTCCTTTTCGTAGGCCACGATCTTAAACATGTCATCCTCATACTGGTATGCCTCCTGTGACTTTTCACCGAATTTTTTAATACCCCTTCCAGTTTTGCTCAGTATGTTATTGGTCTTTTCGTCAATCCTCTTAGCTAAGGCTTTCTCGAAAGACTCTTCACCTTCAAATATTGCTTTTATTTCACCAATAGTAGCTCCCTGACCTATTATACCAGCCCTGATCCACTCATCCATCTTGGCCTCTTGCTCTGCTGTTAATTCTTTTCCAACAAATAGCTTGGCTAATACCATAAATGGTTGTTGATATTCTCTTGGGTCTAGATACCCATTCTGAGCCATGAAGTACATGTTACCTATTACGTTCTTAGCGTGTGTGCCAAAAGATAGAATTGTTTTACTGTACTTAACGGCACCAACACCCTTTAACCAATAACCATACACTTTCCCAATGTCGGGTACTTCAGCAAAGTATTTAGCTATGTCCTTTTGCTTAAACGCTTTTACCACAGCAGATGGCGCATACAACCCATCTAGTGGATTCATACTAGCGTCACCCTCAAATGATATCTTTTCGTATCCCTCTGGTACTTTTTTCCCAGCCTCTTTTTCAAACAACCATACACCCAATCCAGCATCCCTTATCTTGGTTAGATATTTTTGAGACTCAACTAAATTGGCGATTTTGAAAACACTCATGGCGTAGTTATACCCAGGGTCTGTGTACTCACCCATTAAAGCTCTAATGGCAGGCGGTATATCCTTTCTCCTCTTAAGCGAACGAAGATCTTTTCTACCAATCTTAGGCTGTGCAAATAAGATGTACTCATTCACATCATTTTTCGATAAAATACTGTCTATAATGTCATCTACATGCATGGTTAGCGCCTCATCCTCAGTCACACCGTCTCGGTCCATTATTTCCTTTACAGAGGCCTTGTTTGATAATATCCTATTCTTGCGTCTGTTATAATCAGCCTCTGTTATACTACCGTCCTTTAGTTGTTGGTCTAGCTCCTTTATACCGTTTAGACTATTGTAGTAAGCATCCCTTAAGTGGTTTTGTGCGGCTGTTATGACTTGATCACTGACCTCGTTCTTCCAGTTCTTGTTATCAAAAATCTCATATGATCGATTCATGTACACACCGATATTATCTAGTATGTTCTGAGCGCTACGGTCAGCCTTTATCACACCTAGGTCGATAAGCTTAAGACTAAGGGAGTCAATGTGGTCCCTCATAGCTTGAGCCATCTGAGCAATATCTTCTGGAAGTTCATCCCTCCAGAAATTCCTCTCTTCTGCGTCCCTCATAAATTCATTTACAGCGTCTAGCAGCTCATCTCTTTTATCTTGAGACTTGTATCTATTTATGGCACTATTTAAGGCTTCTGCCATCATTTTAGCTTGCCTCAACTCAGCTGAGATAGCTGACTCCATAGCCTCATGAGCCAAGAACATACTTTGTGTTCTAAAGCCACGTGCAGATAGGGCACCTCTTCTAGCGTACTCGAACCAATTCTTAACCTTTTTCCCGTCTTTATTCCAAACTCTTTCAGCATCGTAAGCTCCAGACTCAATCTCTTGTTCGGTGTACCCAAGCTTAATCAAGTGATTCTTGATAGCTATACCTGGTATACCCCTTTGGATACCCCACTCAAACGCATCTTTAATTTTAGCGCTTGGCTTTTTCTTTTTTCGTTTTCTTATTGCAGGTTCTTCAGCTCCAGATACACCAGTGTATAGAGATAGAGCTATCGAAGTATATGGATTAACAATTAAATTAGAGTATCCATTTTCTTTGAGCCATTTAGAAATCATTCCCTTATCTACTATTGTAGCTCTAACAAGTCCTAATGGGTTTCTTTTTGGTGCTTCTTTTACAAACTTTGTGTTGTTAGCCTCATTATAAATATCTATACCCTTTTGCTCTGGATAACCCATGAGTGGGAATAGTTTGTTGACATCATATGCGGAATCGAGTAAAAAATTTCCTTTAGATTTAAAACTTGAATTAAACTGAGCATGGTCAACACCTAGTTTAGCGTGGTTTATTTGACTCTCCAAAGATTCTGATGGGTCATAAAAAAATCCTGAAAAAGTTTTCTTTGCTACAGTTTTTCCTTTTTCGTTTTGAAGACGTTCCTGTTGTATTCCTTTTAAAAATCTTTCGTCAATAAATTTATTCCAAAAATCATTTAAAAAATAACCAGATTCAGCTAGACTTTTCTTGAAATTTACGTTCTTTCCTGTTTTCGATGCTGATTCTTTGTTGGATAATAAATCTTTATTTAAGTTAACTCTAAAACCAAAAGAAAAATCTTTAGATGCTAGTTTTTTCGCAATATCTAACCTGCCTTCATGGGTTTTAAACTTACCGTCTTCAACCATTTTTAATAAAGCATCCTTAGATTTTTTATCCCGTAAGCCGTCTTCTGTTTTCCCGACTTTAGCAGATTTAATTGCTTCTACAAAATCTTTTTCTGCTTGCTTTAATCCTCCATTGTACTTTTTATTTACTATCGATGCATCTAGACCCTCCATAATATATTCAGCAGCATACCATTCACCTAGCATTGTCTCACCATTTTGAGATGCCACAAAAACAGCTATTGGTTTTCCTTTATGCTCTGGATTCTTTCTATCTCTTTCAGCAACTAAATCAGATGCCGCTGTTTTTAGCTGAGATATTTTTTTGTCTTCACTTGCCGCAAAACCTATATCATCTTTTACATTTTGTTCTATAAATGTATAATCTATACCGCCTTGCAAGATCAATTCCCTACCATTAACCACAACCTTACCAACCTTAGTTCCATCACTATTTATAAAAATAGCCGCCCCACCAGACTTTTCTAAAACATCATCAATTGATGTCTTTTCTGGGTAAATCATTTTAACCCCATCTACTTTAGGGGGTGTGGTGTCAAAGTCCTTTACCTTTGCTTGTTTGCTTTTCCTTATATCTGTACCACCAAGTATTTGAGAGCCTGGAGTAGATATTTCCTCCTCCATTATTAATGATGTTGCAACCTCCTCTCCTGGTTGAGTTAAACGAGTTAAATCTTGCTCGGTTAATACACCTCCCTCACTCATCTTTTGAGCAACAAAATTCAATGTGTCTACAATCGCAGCATCTGTTTTACCCAAACCAACGGAAGACAACGGGGCGCCCTTTGGTTTTAATCCAAGTATCTCAGCTAGTTTTTCTAACCATCTTCTGATTAAGCTTTTGGTTTCATTGTTTTGCTCGTTGTAGTTATTGGCTAGAATACCAATCAACTCAGCTATGTACTCCTCGTTCTGTTGAGGGGTTTCATACATTTCTGTAAACTCTTCAAGCTCCCTTTGTAGTTTCTTAGTTGCAGTCTTCTTAACCGCATCGATCATTCTACCAGTTACAGCTTTAGCTTGAGCATTTGACAACCCAGCAGCCCTCAACACAGCGTGTAGACCCTCGTGGAATACTGTGACAACATCAGCAGAATCTGGGTTAAGCACAATAACGTACTCTTCTTCAAATGTTTTACTATCTGGGACTGGCATTTTTCGGAATATGCCCTTAGACATATCCTCTCTTTTGTATCCCTCTTCTTCAGCGAATAATGCGAACTGCTCTGCACTCTCAGCCATAGCAATAACTATGTTTGGCATTACACTACTTAATGATTGATCAAGCAGGTCTATAGCTCTTTCAACCTTATCTAGTCTCTCATTATCCCTTCTGGTTCTACCCTCTCTTGACGCTTTTCTTTGAGACTTATCAAGACCCAGTATCTTTTCTAATTCAGACGCAACCTCTTCACTTAATTCTGGAACAGCCTTAAGTCCCTCTGTCACAGCCTCAGCTTCCACTTGTTCGGTAGTTGGGGCAACTTCCTCAACAGGAACAGCTTCTTCTACTGGTTTTATTATTTCTGACTTACCATCAATACCTGATGGCGGTATGATTTTGACGGGTACTTGATATTTATTAGCTAACTCTTGTGCTTTTTGTTTTGTTTTCTCAAATTCTTTATTATGCTCTTCCTGCATGAATTTCTTAACATAAGAAGATTCATCAAGACCTGCTTTTTCAGCCTCATCAAAAAAATCAACACTCGAAATTACAGAATCATAGGACTGAGGTGATGTAGGTAACTCAATACCTATTAATCCTCCCTCTTTTGATAAATCAACATTTTCATCAGATAGTAATTCTTTTTCTTCTTTATACCTTTTTCCTTTTCTTAGTAAAGGTTTTATACCATCCTTATTGAATATTAATTTTGCGTAACGCATACCCCTACCATCCCAGTCAGGTTCTTCTGTAAAAAACACAGCGTCATCATCTTGTTCTATTCTTGCGGTTTTGCTTACAGATGGTAACAATAACACACCTTGTTCTAACGCTTTCGTTGTCAAGGAATTGTGATATATTTTATTAGGAGTATCTTCAAATACTTCTTCTACAGCCTCAGCTTCCACTGGTTGGGTAGTTGGGGCGGCCTCTCTTGGTTTAGGGGCGGCTTCTTTTCTTTCCTTAATATAATTTATTTCCTCAGTGATAAACTGATCAACAACCTCCGTAGGCACAGCAGCCATCTCCGCTATAATATTATTCATAGCTAGCGGTATACCTACCTCTGGGTCATTGATAATAATTTCGTTACCCTCAGCATCCTCAATGGCAAGGGCTGTAAAATCACCCTCTTCATTTGTGTATAAGAAGTTTTCTGGGTATGTGAATGTTGTAACTCTTGCGTCTTGACCCCTCTGACCTTCTGGCGTTATTGATATGGTGTTTCCACCAGTAAATGTCACAGTTACATTTCCGACTCCTGTGACTTTTGCGTTTGAGGTTGACTTTTTGGGTATTTCTCTTTTAGCTTCTGCACGACCCTCAGCTGATTCTTCAGGGGTAACTTTGCGAGTTTCAGTCTTTGTTCTAAATTCATAGTTATCCAGTATTTCTGCTACGCCATATAGCTGTTGTTTGATTGACTCTTTTGCATTGTCTGATATATCCAGTCCGTCTACACGATCAATCTCAGTAAAGATCTGATCGATGCCAGCGTCAATCTCATTATCGTTAATATAATCAGCGTTGTTTATTTTAGTAAGTGTATTATCAACGCCTGATAACCTACCATCTTCTTTTTGTTGTTTACTGTAATCGTCTATAGACTTGAGGTCTGCTAATCCAGCCTCAGCTCCCTGAACCATCTCACCAAACACTCTAGTAAACTCATCTACATTTCTGCCCTGAATGGTTACGCCAGCCTCTGGGAATGCCACATATGGATTGCTTTCAACAAACTCAATAGCTTGCTGTTCATTCATAATTAATGCTGGACCCTTACCGATCTGAACCGAAACAAAGGAACCACCAGTCTCTGGATTATTTAAGAAATCTTGTGCGTTCTTTTTAAGTGTGTTTGCCTGTTCGGTCAGTGTGGCTCTCGTAACCTTATCGTCCGTAATAGACTCAGCTTGGTTGTATAGTTCATTTGCCCTATGCGATAATGCAAAGTATGTGTTCTTCTGTTCCTCTGTTAGATTTAGGCCACTTACATTTCTTAAGAATCCCTCAGCCGTCTTTGAGTATGTGTATAGTCTATTAAGATCCTCCTCTGTTATAACACCATTTTTTTGTAGCGTACTTAACCAAGAGTTTGTAAAGTTCTTTCCAAACTGGTTCATGGAAGCAAAAATCTTTTGACGTATAAAGGACTCGTTGTCATCAACCAATCCAGCCCTTGTTTTTGCAACCATCTCTTTTACAAGCTTGTCTGCCTGTCTATCCATCATAAACTCAGTGAAAGCTCTAACGCCACCACCTAAGGCAAACGAACCTGGCGCTACTTCTAGAAATGTTTCCTTTACTAATTCCTGATTGATTCTATCGGAAAATCCTCTGGCTGTAATCTCCGTTTCATCAAAAACAGTCTGCATAATCTGCTGTTCTTGAGCTGTTTGGAATGTTTCCTGAGGTGTTTCCGTTAAAACGGATTCAGCACCTGCAATGCCAATACGAGCGGCCCTAGATGGAATAGCTCTTAACGCTTTACCAACGTATGGAAGCCCATCAAATATATATGTCCACCAGTTACCAAGCTGTGCCTCCCACATAGCTCCAGCGGCCTGTTCACCTTTAAGCAAACTACCCGTCTCTCTGATAACATCTCTCTTTATGTTACCTCCCATATCAATGCTCTCCGTCATCCATGAAGCTAAAGCGACCAACCCCATGGCAGGTACGGTTCCTAATCCACCAGTACCAGCAGAAACAGCTGCACCAACAAGAATTGAAGGTAATGCTGAGCCAGCCAATCTACCAATACTCTTGGTTACGGCTGGAATATTGGCTAAATCAGACCAGTCTTCAACCCTCTCATCGGCAACAGAAAATGCGGTGTTCATCTCATCGCCAAACTCCACCATCCATGGAACATCAAAATAGGTGCCAGCACCAGATACATACCTAGATAGTGTTGAATTTATAGATTTCCCAAGTAATGGGATCAATGCGGCACCTCCGTATTTGTATACGGACATCATTTCCTGGCTCTTTAGCTTACCAAATCTCTCTTTATTAACCTCTTCACTAACTCTTTTTACAGCATCATTTAGCTTCTGTAAATCATCTGGATTCATTGGGTTGTCTTGGAGAAACCGCTTAAAACCACCCTCAATTTTCTTGTAGTACTCAGTTGTAAGCTCCTCTAAATCCTGCTTGTTGTTTTGAATGATTAAATTTTCAGCGTTTTGTAGATCAGAGTATAGCTGTTTGTTATAGTCTGAAAGCTGTTTGTTTGCGTCTTCAGGGGTTATGATGCCCTGGTTAACTTGAGATTGAAGCTCTTGTTTGTATGAGTTTACATCTGAATTATAGTCAGCGGATAGTTTATTCAGCTTAAACTCAGCGCCACTGTTGATTGCTTTTACGGCGGAGGCGAACTCAGCCTTATATCTTATACCGTCTTTATTTGTAGACTCAAACTCGTCTAGTCCTTCAGACCTGTATCGAGAGAATATATCCTGAATCTCTGAATCAGATTTAATCTTTTCCTCAGTCATTCTAATTTCCTCGTCCTTCTCAGCTCTATCGAATATTCTTTCGTAGGCCACCTGTCTAACTCCACGATTTCCTTCAGCAATTGATTCGGCTATCTCGTCCGCTAAATCAGCCACCTTCTCTGCATCGGCCCTCCTGACCCCGTTAAAATCCTCCTCAGTTAGATCGTAAAAATCCACACCTCTAGACTCCACCTCCTTAAGAACATCTTCTGCTATTCTGCTTTCGAGCTTGTATACCTCTGGTCTTAACTTTTTACCAAGTGGACTGCTAGGCCCTATATCTATAACCGCCCTTCTAGCATCGTCAGATAGGTCATAGTCATTTGTTCTTTCTGCTTTGTATACGATTGCAGCAGCTCTTTCTTGATTAAGTTTATCCTTCTCTTCTTTATAAAACTTTCTTTCTGGCTGTGTTAATCCACGGGTACCTAAATAAAAGTTCGTTTGTTCTAGTCTGTTGTCAATATCATTGAGGGCGCTATCAAGCTGTATGGGATCATAGGCGCTGTACATACTCACAAGCCTTGAGGATGGGGAATCCTCCTCACTTATAAGCCCAGACACTGATTTTAAATACTCCTCCTGCTTCTTTCTTGCTCCAGCTAAGTAATCATCGGTTTTAGATACGCCAAATAAATCTACATCAACGATAGGCTTCTTTAAAGGCTCTGAAGGCTGCTTTGGTTGCTCTCCAGAGCCTTCGATAAAACCCTCGTCAGTCCCTCCAGAACTTAGTCTTTTTTCATAGTCATTGTAGTCTCCAAGAGAAAATCCTTTAGCAGAAACAGCTTCAAAAAAGTTTTTTCTATCGTCTTCGGTCTGCATTTTAGAAACAAATGTGTCGTAGTCCCCAATGTTGAATTTGGCACTTACAGCCTCATGTAGTTTTCTGTACTCTTCGTTCATTACCATTCAATTTTTTCTAGGTTAGGGTCTTCGTTTGTTTTGTTTTGATCCCCAGTCGAACTTGATT
>Ga0208645_1002955_pt1 | contig 12993 bp, 4 predicted proteins | sample VirMetDEL_Sep_01_FD_184519 | JGI IMG/M metagenome (GOLD analysis project Ga0208645, IMG submission 184519) | Aqueous microbial communities from the Delaware River and Bay under freshwater to marine salinity gradient to study organic matter... | ecosystem: Environmental > Aquatic > Marine >...
CCATATAGCATTACTAGCCCACCACAATGCAGGTTGAGCGTCATGTCTACTGATTTATTATCAAGCATGTTTTCCATATCTTGAGCCATTGCGAGTAGCTCACCTGTAACCCAGAACTTTTCTTCCTCTTCTCCAATACCAACCTTAATCCACTTAGGACTTCCGCTTTCGAGAAGTTCTTCTTTGTCTTCAGGTTCTCCCTCAATACAAGCATCAAAGCCAAACAGATCAAAGTTACGAAAACCAAGAACATGAAACAAGCCAATAGCTCTGGTAGCTGCACAGGTGCCACCTGCAATTAACATTGTATCTCTGAGAAGCGGCCAATTCTGAATAGCCTGAGAGAAAGCATCCCAGCCATACACATTATCAGTCTTGCTTAGAATGTAATCAACAGCAGTGACATCTGTCATCGATGCAACAAAGAATTTTGTCTTTTCAGGAATATCCTTGAAGAGATCACGCCTTTTTACACCATGCGTAGATACCCCGTCAATCGGTCTAGGATCGAGCACAATGCATCCCCAAGGAATGATACCCTCTTTGACCAGCACTGGAAGAGAGTGCTTAACACAGACCACCTTAGAACGCTTTTCAGCCACTATCTGTTTTAACTTATCTATATTCTTTTTAAGAGAGGGACCACCAGAAACAATGCACATATGCTCGTTGTTTGGAGCACCCGCTTTCTTGATCCATCTATTCATTTTATTTTTATTAGCCGTAATACTCTCCTGAATATACTCATCAGGCATTGAGTCGTGAGGCGTTACCTTGATGGGAGTGCGGTTCTGCACAGGAGCAAGCGTCATCTCAGGAAAATCAGGCAGCTTATCATAGTGAAGAACAGCTACAAGATTAGTAATACCACCACCTAAAACTCTGTCTTTTGATGTCAGAATTTTCTTTCGTGCAACATCATCTACGAGATTGTCATATACGTAGTTCGTACCGCACATCTCTGGATCAACTTCTTTACCTTCTTCGTCAGCAGTAAAGTAGTCATCAATGATCACAAACGGAACATGCTTCAACATCTCATAGTCTGAAGAACACGTCTGTATACTGTGACCACCATCGATGTAAGCAAAGTCAGGATGAATGTTGTGAGTGTTTCTAAAATCTTTGTCGTGTATAAGCTTTAGAGTTTCTTTCGAGTCTCCTGCATACAGACAAAAAGTAAAAGTCTTTCCGTTTTCTTTTACCTTTTTAGCAAACTCAGTTAGCTTTTCTTCAACCTGCTCTTTAGTATGATGTGCTTTCGTATTAAGCTCTGCTTTATCCGTTTCTTCTGTGGCATAATCAAACAGATCAAAACCAGTGTAGTGGACAACATCCGATTTAGCGAACGCTGCAGATGCCATTTGTATAGCTCTATCACCATTCCATGTTCCTACTTCAAGAAGATTTTTTCTTTCATAAAACGCAACAAGAGAATTAATATAAGCATACCGTTGCGGACCCACTGGCATTGCGGGTATCTGATTTGATTCTTCTTCTTTATTATATTTAAGATTACCCTTCTTGTGCTCCAAAAACTTACCCAGTTCACTGGTAGCAAAAGCATTTAGATCAGTGCAGTCAGGCGACATGTTATAAACATTCAAGCCGTGCTCTTCATGAATGTTCAACAAGCGCGTAAAGACAAAGCCATCATGCCACTCTCTATATCCAAACACTTCATGGCTCGTATACATTCCACGAAAGTCAGATAGAAACTCAAGAGTACGAGTAGAGTTTAGATTAAAGGACAGAAAAGAAGTTTCACTATAATCGATAGCAGTGCGGCCTAGATGTACGACTTCTGCTTCTTCGTTGGGTGCAGCAAAGTTTACGATGTCCGACCAACTCATGTGATCTTTTGACACAGTGTCTGCATCTAGCCATACGAGATAACCATCTATATTGGCTGAGTTTGTAATAGCAAAAACCTTGTGACAAAACTTTATCACATCCATGCGGTAGTTGTAGCCACCGTTAGGTTCTTTACCATTGTACTCAGCATTGTCGTTCTTAAACGTGGTCAGGTCTTCATCACTGTCTAACGAAAAGTAAGAAACGTTTGGCGCATCAGGAGCGTCTTCAGGCAGTTCTCCATTATGATAGTAAAGCCGAAGATCGATAGTGCTTTCCCACTTATCTATAAAGCTTTCAACAAAATTCTTAGCGTAGACTTCCCAATCTTTTACGTGAAAGCTAGAAACAACAGTAACTTTTTTCGATGTCATCTTATAACCTGCCCTTAGAGGAGATAATGCTTGTCTTTAAGTACAAGGCATCTTTGTAATTTTTAAACCATTCGTCAGCGTATGGAACTTCTCTGTACTCAGGAAACCAAGGACCACCCTCAGAAAAGTGAACGGCTTTGACATTGATACCTTCTTGCTTTGCCTTTTCTGTATTAACAGAGATGCCCGGAATAAAGTTCCATCCTTCGTTTATCTCACCAATCTCCTCATCTTTCAACCAACTGAAAGAATGTAGGTTAGCACCCGTAGCTTTATTAGTTTTAATAGGATCAAGGATAGGTTTATTGGACGGATGTCCTACGTTCCATAAGACAAAAGAAGACCAGAGCTTTCTTGGATAAGCACTCTGAATCACGCCATCCATCTTCTTTTTATTTTCTTTAGGAGTGAAATCAAACTTGACGCACATTGCTGCGTACTTATCGTCAACCTGCTCGAACAAGCTGTCGAGCGGTGCTCTGAACATGAAGTCACAGTCGCAGAAAAGAATCCAACCATCTTCTGCGTAATGACGTTTAGCCATGTAAGGAGCTAGAAAACGAGAGTGAGAAAACTCTGTAGAGAAAGGCTTACCATCTTCTTCATCCCAGTACTGACCATCCTCATCGATAAGCCATCTACGAGAAAACCAGTTGTAACGACGAAGAACTCTATGATCTAGTTTATGAACTTCGACATTTACACCGTTATACTTTTTTAAAGTAAATTCACAGACATCGTAAGCTTCTTGTTCACGAGAGTCATAGCCCACATACACATTATACTTTGGCAGTGACATAATAAAACTAACCTTATAGAAGGAAATACTCCTTTTATATAGTTAATTTATATAAGTGTCAATGCCTTATTCGTTGTATGTAGCATCTCCGAGAACACGCATAAACAGTTCAGGACGTACTGCTTTCGGAACACGGGGTCCGGCACCGTAGCCAAATGGTTCCATGCCTCTCAGTACTCGATTCATTGGCGTCTGCGGATTAATTCTGTACTGACGAGAAGGCTCCATAATATTATCAAAGTCATGCTGCATAGTATGCAGAAAGTCTGTGTAATATTTAGCTAGGAAGTTAGCGGCTGAGTCACCGTCTCCTCTTTGAGCGGCTGCTAGATAAGCACCCAGATTTTTAGACATTCTATTTGTATAGACATCCTTGCCTATCTTGGAACGATAAGACAGATAGTTCTCAAGTCCACGCCGTTCTCTGGCACGAGACACAAGAGTAGGCGTAAATCCAAATGTTTTCATGAGACGTTCTGTGCCAGACAGAGAACCTGCAGGTAGTAGCTGCTGCCCTCTTGCTGTAAACGTACCTACTGATGGTTCTTTTACCAGAGCATCGTAAGCATTACGTGCAGCGATAGGCATTACACCAACGGCAGCACCAAGCAGATCGTTATTATCGTAAGCTTCCTTAGTTCCTTTGACCATGTCTACTGCACGAGAAACTGCAGGACCAGCAAAGTCAACAGGATCACCACCCATCAACAGGCGTAGCGGCACGACATCACCGTAACCAGTACGACGCGATACGTCCGCACCCAGCATTCTAGGAATACCGCGAAGAAGCGCATCAGTTGCCGTGTATCCCATCGTGTCGCCAAGCGTAACGCGAAGCTCTTCTTCAAAGTCTTCCCCAACCTGATCACCAAACTGTTCCGTAAAGAACTTGATAATCTCTTTTAGATTTTCCATGAACGGAAGACCCATAGCACCACCAAACGCCATCATAGAGAGCGTCATGGCTGCTAGCTGCTTCATAGCTATCTTACGTGCTGCAGGTCGAAGAGCCTCTGGAATAGTATCCATACGTCCATTCAGAGACTTGAACAGCGCGTCACCGTACATGCCAACCATCTGATACAGGAAGCTTTGAAACTGAGTTACAACACTCATAACCGGACCCTGCATAATAGCAGGACGGTTCTCTTGGCCCATGAAGAACTGTGTCTTTTCGACACCCATTGTTCCCATCAGTTTAGCAAAGTCTTCAGTGTCTAACCGAGAGACATCCTGATCACCAAAGCGAGTGCCACTTACGAATGCTTCAAAGTTCTTACGGTTCTTGGGGTCTTTAGCAGCACGATAGAAAGCGAGAGCCGCTGCAATACGGTTAGTGTTTTCGATGACACCAAAAGCATAGCCAGAAGCGTTAAGCACAGGAGCAACGCCACGCCTGACATCTAGTTCTTGAAGACGAGCCGCACCCAAGTCAATGTTCTGAATTGGCTGAATGACACCAGTTCTAAATAACTCTGCCAGATATCTGTATTCTTCTTCTGTAACAGAGTTTGGCTTTTTATCCATGTCTACTTCGACGCTGACCGTACCATCAGGAGCCGTCTCAGTTTTAAAGAACGAGAACCCGTACTCACCTACTGAAGGTTTGTCTTTTGATCCCAGCATCTTGCCGTACAAAGCAGAGGAATCTTTTAAAGCTTTCGCAACATACACGCCGCCGCTGCCCAATCCGGTAATAGCACCCAGAACAGGATAGGTAGCTTGGAAAGTCTGCGTCAGGTTGACTAGAGCAGATGAAACGTTGAAGCCAAGGAACATATGGAAAGCAAAGGCACGAGCCATAGGAGCTTCGTTTCTTGGATTATTTACATAATCATATATTTCTTTAGCTCTATCATGATATTTAGGTTGAGTACCTCTAGCAGCTTCTAGGTTAGTCAAGCTTCCAAAAAGCTCAGGCTCTGTAAACAAAGAAGAGGCAGTGTTTGCTGTAGTATCGATAGACCTGACAAAAGAATCAAGAAGATAAGCACCATCGTTATTTCTTGAATTGATGTAACCCGGAATATTCTGCCGTGGCTGTATCAATCTATTAATACGCTTTGCAAAAAGACCAGAAGCAATTTCATCTATAAGCTTACTAGCATCTTCTGAAGTAGTTCCTGCTTTTCTCAAAGCTATTTCTTCAAGAATGTTTAAGGACTCAAGAAGCGCAGCCTGTTCTTCTGGTTTCAATCCTCTAAATGTTTTCTTATTCTCATCATATTCAATTTTAAACGGAGCACTTACAGTCATGCCCGGATACTGACCCTGTAGTTCTGAACGAATTTCGTTTAGTCTGTCCTGTTTTCTTGAGCCAAATCGATCTAAGAAAGTAGAAGGAACAGTTTCAAAGTATAAAACTTTTCCATCTTTATCTTTTACAATAATACCTGTGTCGCCATAACGATAGTTAGGAAAATAACCTTCTTTTCTGCTTTGCTGTAACTGTTGAATAAGAAGAAGAGCTTCACCAAGCTTTTGATCAACGTCTCCTCTATTTAAATATTCTTCTTTCAAACCGGGAAAGGCAGCTTTCTTTTCTTCTAGCGAAGCATTTTTAAAAGCATCTGTTAGACGTATTGTAGTAATTCCATCTTCTGTAACTCTTTCTAAGAATGGATTATTATCTACATCTAAAAACTTTCGAAGATCAGCAATTACATTGTTGTAATCAGCAGGTTGTCCAGCATCATCTACAGTTCGAATAATATCAGCAAGACCAGACTCGCCCAGTTCTCTGCCGTTTATGAAAGAGTGAAGGATAGAGGTAAATAAATTATTACTAAGAAAATTACTAGTAGAACGTACACCAGCTACAGCCTTAGCAACTTCAGGCTGACCTGATAGCGTAAACGTAACTCCTTCTTCTGTTTTTTGTATTGAAACTGTTGATGGATCAAGACCAAGCATAGACAAAAATCTATTCTCTGTTCCATATTCAGTTTCTATTTCTTCATATCTTGCTTTCGGTATAGAAACTTCAACAGTTCCGCTTTCGATGTCTATTCTTGGCTCAACTTCACCGTTGTTAGAAAGCTGAACCATTACAGATGTTAGCTGTCGTTGATCACGATTAAGAGCACGTAAGGGTTCTGCACCTATCTTAACTGATGCGCCTTTAATAATGTTACGTATCTGTACACGTTTCTGCAGCGTGTTATAGAAAGCACGAAACAGTGGATTCTTCTGCGCTAGATCAGAGGGATGAGAAATAAGACGACCCATGAAACCAAGATCACGCAAGGAGTTGTTAAAGAACCCATCTTTAAATGGATTAGCAACGCCACCGAAGCCCGGAGTTCTCTTGATAGGAGCACCTACCAGTGCTTCATAGTTAGGCGCAGCGTTTACACCTGCGTACTTGGCAGCAGCCTGATCGTCCAAACGTCCTGCTTGTCTTGCTAGCTCACCACTATCAAAGTCTTCAAAGAGTTTTTTAACCTGTTCAATCTCTGATGTAACATCTGGATCAGCTATCTTCGTAATGAAGCCATTGCCCCGTGCCCAGCTAGACACTGCATCAAAGAAATCTTTCAGTGTTTTGAGCCGCTTTCTGACCGGAGCTTGCATTCCTTTGATTGGAACACCTGCTGCCCACAGAGAAAAGATTTGAGCTTGTGCTTCTTCTAAACGATACTCTGGAGGATAGGCGTCAAACCACTCCTTTGATACTCCATTTTTCATAGCAAACTCAGGCGTGATAACTCTGTCGAGCAACGCCTGATCATCCTGAGTAAGAACTAAACGCTTACCAGCATGAAACGCTTCATGATAAGTAACACCAAGAAGTCTTGAATAATCATTAAAGCTTTCAGGAAAACCGTGTTCTCTAGTGGGAAGCCTTGTTGTCTGAATAGCTATTCTTGTTGGAACACCTTGACGACCATCAAAATCTCCACCGACTTCTACATAACCATATGGAGTTTTTACAAAAGGCTGTTCACCTTTTTTATTAAATCTAATAGTAGCAGCGCCTAAACTATTTCTAGCTAGATGCTTATTAGCTTCTTGACCTATGTAGATAGCTATCTCTTCTGCACGATCTGCTCTTATTGGTCCTACCATTCTTAGAATAGCGTTTTTTAATCCTTGTATAGCAGCACTATCAATAACGCCATCTGTAGCCGCCTTCTGATCTGTAACCATAACATTCTCAAAAGACGTTACATCTTGAATGTTACCATCTCCAAGATACTGACCAACTTCTCCTTTTGCATAGGCTCTTACAAATTTTGCAAATTCTCTGTTGTAAGGTTTACTTCTTGCGTTTCTATAACCGCTTAACAAATTTGATCCATCAGCATCAACTAACACACCAGAGTTCGCCAATGCTGCAACATTTACTCTTCCGTTTACAATAAAATCGTTTATTGCATTTACAAAATCTCTTGCGCCTTGCTGATCTGATCCAAACACACCAACAATTCTAGCAAAGTCTTTTTTGATATCTCTAATAGTTTGTTGTTCTGCTGAGTTAGTTGTTTCCGGTAATTTTTCTACAGGTTCTGCAACAGGTTCTGCAACAGGTTCTACAACAGGTTCTACAACAGGTTCTACAACAGGTTCTACAACAGGTTCTACAACAGGTTCTACAACAGGTTCTACAACAGGTTCTACAACAGGTTCTACTTCAGGTTCTACTTCAGGTTCCGCTTCAGGTTCTGCAACAGGTTCTACTTCAGGTGCTGCTTCAGGTTCTGCAACGGGTGCTACTTCAGGTTCTGCTTTTTTAACAACTTCTGATTCTGGTATCAGCTTTCTAACGTTATTTACTGCCTCATTAGCAAAAGCAGTATTACGCTCACGAATAGCTTTCATGATACGTGCGTTAGAGACACCCGCCTTTCGAGCTTCTCTAATAGAAGACAAAAGATTATAACGTACTTGCAGTCTTTGATTAGCGTCTAGTGAAGGATCATTCTCTACTGCGTTGAGTGCTTCGTTCTGATTTGCATCACCAAAGTCATAGCCCGTCTTCAGTCGAATACGTTCATCAACTTCACCGCGAGAAGCTTTTCCTTCCGCTTCTTGAACGTAAGCTTCTTCAACAAATGCACCAAGTTGACCAACACCCTGCGGACCTGCTTTGTCGTAAACAGCTTCTATCTCTTCAAAAGTAAACTCTGCACCTGTGTCAGGATTTTGAGTAACACTAAGAAGATCACGAGCATCGCGTTCATATTTAGTTGCTGGATTTCTTACGTGACGTTCATAAACTTCAGACAGTTCTGAGCTTGTCATCTTGTTTAGCTGGTTCTGATCGTACATAGGAGTACCATCTTCCAGCTTTTGATCCATCAGATAAGCTAGAACTTCAGGACCGCCATAGACATTTTCCATGACTGACGTTGTTACAAGTTCATTAGCTCTCTGAACACGCGCAGTAGCATCGTTTATGACTGTTTGATACTGGTCTGCTAGTTGCTGATTACCTTCAGCTAAAGCTTGAGCTTGCGCTGCTTCAGCCTGTTCTAAAGTTGTAACGTCTGCTTCTACCTGCTTTTGTATATTGGTATATTCATCAGACTCCGTGTACTCATCAAACTTTTTACGAACACGACGCGCTTTACGAAGCCCGAAGCTTTCAATAATACCTGCAAGAGTACCACCAGCGGCACCACCATACAGACCTTCTTCCATGATTGCAGGATCAAGAAGTTCTCTGTCTGGATTATAAACATATTTTTCAATAGCATTTTGAGCTATAGCAGCTACCGCTTCTTGAGAACCTTCAAGTCCAGCAGTCTTTGCTATACGAACTCCAAAGTCTTTAAACGGTTTATCTGGAATACCTAAGTTAGCTGCCAAGTCTCCACGCTGTGCTTGCTTTGTTCCTATGTTGCGAACTGTGCTTTCCAAAGTATTTGTAAGTTCTGTCTTACCACCGTATAGCTTTTTAATACGATTGATTGCTTTGATAGGAGCAAGCACTTCAGACAGGCCAACACCAGCGCCAAACAATGTAGCTTGAGTAATCTGTTCGTCACTGGCACCAGCTTCTTTTGCACGTTCAAAAGCTTCGTCTGCACCAGAACCAGCAGCAAGAGACGCAGCAAAACCAAGAGAAGCACCACCACTAAACGGAGCCGCTATCACTGCAGGTGCAGCAAAGCCCAGAATAGAACCAAAAGCATTGGAAAATTTAAAGAGAGTTTCTTTGTCTTCAGACGCCTGTATCTCTTGAGCACCACGCTTCAGTGCATCACCAGCCTGACTGACCCAACCTTCTTCATCTCCAGTAGGGTCTAAGCCAACACGTTCTGCAATACGCTCAATACCAGACAATCCAGAGCCAACAGCAAACTGTGCGCCAGACCGCAGTCCAGCAAGTATCTCACCTAGATAAGTACGATCTTGATCACTAACCTGTGCAACTTCTTGAGAGGCAGGAGTAAAGACAGGAGGAGCAAGCTGACCCTCTTTCATCTTTGTCAAAAGACGATCAACGGCAGCTACCTCTTCAGCCAATGGAGAAAAGTTAGGATTATTAAGATTAGTTAAGATGAGAGCGTCTTGAGTATCCTGTTCAGTATAGGCATCAGGAATCTCGACAGTTCCCATGCTGCCTAGATTGTACAACTGAGGCATTTAAATACTCCGAATGCCGGTCACACCATATTGAGCAAAGTCTTGAGGAACAGAACCACCAGAGGCAAGTCCGCTTTGTGCTCTTTTTAAACTATTAATGATAGTACTTCTAGCTGCTTCTTTTTGTTCTGCAGTAGAATCTTCATCACCTAAAACTGCTATAGCTTGTGGTTCAATGCTTAGAACTTGTTTGTAAAGGTCTGGATAAGCTTTAAACGAATCTAAGTTAAAGCGACGATCTTTTTCAAGAATATCTGCTGTAAACTTTTGATAGTCTAATTTTAATTTTTCGACATCAGTTTGTCTTTTTAGAATTGCTTTGAGCCTGTCACTCTTGCCAGCTTCTCCATAGTATTGAGCTTTCGTTAGATTTAGCAAACGTTCTTCTGGCCGTTGTGTAGAAGCAAGAAGTTTAGCAGCGTTAGTCAAACCTTCCTCACGTCCTGTGCTAGCAGCCAACGCAGCAGCAGCCAGACCAAACCAATCAGTAAGATCACGCTGCCCTTCTTGTGACTCACCTTCTGCAGCAGGAGCAGCGGCAGCAGGTTTAGCTTCTTCAATAGGTAGCCTATTAAATCCACCAACTACTTCATCATCAGCAAGAAGCGGGCCTTCTTCTTCTGTTGTTTTAGGACGGCCTTCAGAAGGAGGAATCACACGACCAACACCAAGCTTACCTTTGCCTACCCCTTCTTTTCTTAGCTGCTCGCTTCTTTCAGCACCTAGCTGTTGTAGTGTTCCCTCTTCTACAGCTTTAGCAACAGCCGCTGCTCTCTCTTCTTCTGACTGAGCAGAAGCAGTTATATTAGCTATCTCTATTGCTCTTGCTTCTGCTACATCCGGCTCAACTCCTGACTCAACCAAACGTTTGGTTTCATCTTCAATTACTTTAGCAACTTTTGCTTTTTGAGCTTGTTCAGCAGCAGCGATTGCACCTCTGCTTTCTACAGTTCCTTGTGCAACAAAGGCCGGAAGACCTGAACCAACTACCTCTCCAGCACCTTTCCCTAAAATTAATTCTGCAGCTTTTTCCCTAGACTCAGTCAAACCTTCACTTAAATCTCTTTGCCTTCTTTCGACTTCTGCTTCAAATGCTGCTTGTCTATTTTTAGCAGCGTCAATATCAGCAGAAAGTTCTGCATTGAATGGATTATTTCCCAAACCTAAAGCTCTACCAACTGCCGTGTCTGAAAGATTACTTACCCCTTCTACAGCTTTATCAACAGTAGAAGAAATACCTTCTCTAAGACCGCCACTAATATCTTGTCTTATATTTTCAGAAACAGCAGCAGGCGCTGGAATTACAGGAGGAGCACTACCAATACCAGCAGTTGCTCGTGATTGTGTCATGCTCTTGCCCAATGCAGGAGGTACGGGAAGACGCCTTCTCTGAAACTCTTCTATAAGTGCTGAAGTATTGGGATCATTTGGTGTAGCACTGCCAGCTAAACTGTACAGATCATCTTGAGACATTACTTGAAAGTTTGGTCCAGAACCAATTCGTGTCATTCCACCATTAGCATACGAAGCAACAGGATTACCAACCATGCTGCTTAGTCCTTTGTCATCTCCTACACTTTCTGTGTACTGTTGAGACGGAGCACCGCCAAAGGCAAGACCTACGATACCACCATCATTAAACAAGCCAAAGCCTTTACCAATAGCACCTGCCGCTGCAGCCTGTCCAAGTATCTGTTGAGTAGGACTAAAGGGAGTAGATACCGTCTGATACGTATTCATAGGCGGCTGATATCCACGAAGAATACCAGAATAAAAACCAATCTGTTGTTTTGGATAATCAACTTCACGCTGAAACTCTTCAAGACCACGAGTAATAGCTTCAGTCTGAAGTCCACGTTGCGCTTCACCAGCCGATAGCTGACGACCAACACCAGCAGATAGAACACTTGCCTCTTGCGCTCCAAGACCAGCTAAAGCCTGACCTCCAGCTATCTGCCTTTGACGCTCTTGCTCAAGACGCTGAGTAGCACGATCAAATGCCGCAGCACCTCCGGTGGTCTGAATGTCAGCAAGACGCTGTCCAAGATTGCGTTCAAACTCCGCTTCAAGAAGAGCGCCACGCGAACCACCAAAAGCACCAGCCCTTGCAGCCTGTGCCTGAAGCGCCTGTCGTTGCGGCGCTGCTCGTCGTAGCTCTTCTCGTACAGCAATGTCCGTAACAGCTTGCTGAAACGGATTCATCGCTTCTCTTATTTGCTCACCCCCAATTCTTTCAGCACCTGATAAAGTAAGCCCCTGTCCAGCACGAACAGCAGATACACCTGTCTCAGCCATCTCCGTTGATTTTAAACGATCTAAAGCTGCTTGCTGGGCAGGATCAATAGGAGCAAGAGTTTCTTCTCCTACTTCCTGTAGACGTGCTCTTTCAGGCGGTGGAATATATGCTTCTTCAGAAATAGCTGAAGAACGTCGAAAGATATCCTCAAGAAATGGCCTGAAAAATTCAGGAATCTCGCTTCTAACTACCTGAGTCGATGCTGGTGCCGGGGGTGGCGATCCTCCTTTCTTACCCATGAGAAACCTCTTTTTCTACCAAATAAAACTTTTGATGATAATTATCTTTTTTCATTCTTTTAATCCAACCTTTTCGTCCGCCAGTTTCAATAGTAGAACATTTATTGAGAACCGCAAACTTTTCTAAATCAGATAACATTGGATCATACCAACTATCTAAATTTTTTCCTGAACACAAAAGAAGAGTAAGAACTTTTTTACGTGGATAGTTACAAAAATGAGAAACTACTAGTCCATCTATCTTTTCATTTACCGCATCAAACGCTAACCAAAGCTGCATCTGATCTGCATGTAAAGCTTCTTTTATATCCTGCTTGTTATATCTTTCACCAGTATAAGGAATAACTTTATCTAATAATTTGTCTACTTCATCTATCTCTAATACTGGATTATAGTTCAGTATATCAGCGCCGAGTTTAACTATTTTGTGCATCTTATCCCATCATAGAAGAAAGCGTCCTACTTAACGGCCCCGGTTGTTGTGGAGTTCCATTCTTGTCTTTACGAACATTCTTCATAAGATTATAAAGTTTTTCGTGTCCCTTAGTAATATTTCCGCCGCCTATTTCAGCAACTTTATTACGGGGAATAACAAACTCTCCACGAGACAACCGTGCCGCTTGTCGTCCTCCTATTGTAGCCTGAACTTTATCATCAAGTCCAGAACCGGGACCGCCAACTAATCCCTGTAAACCACTGTTAACTACATTTCCTTTTTGATAGTTGGCTCCGCCAGCACTCATTCCAAGTTCATTTGCAAGACGCTTTGCTCCTGCAGTCGTATCACCATCTCCAATGTCAGACACAACATCAGCAGTAATAACAAAATCATTTTCATTT
>Ga0208645_1002960_pt1 | contig 12971 bp, 10 predicted proteins | sample VirMetDEL_Sep_01_FD_184519 | JGI IMG/M metagenome (GOLD analysis project Ga0208645, IMG submission 184519) | Aqueous microbial communities from the Delaware River and Bay under freshwater to marine salinity gradient to study organic matter... | ecosystem: Environmental > Aquatic > Marine >...
GGATGCAGAAAGACAAGCACAAAAGGCTCTAACAAAATATCAAGATGAAGTTGATAAACTTACGGCACAAATAGCTCAGCTACAAGATACAACAACTGGTAATACTGGTACTGAGGGTACAACTAATCAAACAACTGGTAATACTGGTACTGAGGGTACAACTAATCAAACAACTGGTAATACTGGTACTGAGGGTACAACTAATCAAACAACTGCTAAAAAAACTGGTAGGGATAGACTAGGTGAATTAGTAAATATAAATCCTTCTGAATTAACAGAAGAAGAAAAAAAGGAACTAGAAAGATTAAGAGGATGGGTATCCTTCAAGTTTAATGGTGAAAGACTCTCAGCGGCAGATGCTTCAAGTAGATATAATAACCTCTTAAGGCAAAAACCAGAAACCTTAACCGAAGAAGACTCAAAATTTATCGCTGAATATAGAAAAGAGTATGGGTATGCATCTCCTGCTGCTCCAACAGAGTATGAAGAACCAGCAATCTTAGAAAGAACAACGGCATTAATGGAGGGTGTTACCCCAGAAGGTGAGCCCTACTTAACTGATGCTATGACAGTAAAAGCAGAAGCAACAGACACAACAGATGAAGGTCAGTTCATAGATGAGAGTACTGGTCAATTAACTACAGCTCCCGCAGATCAAGAAGCAACATTAGCAAGTCAAACATATGCAGAAACTCCAACTGAACGAGACGCAGCCACATATACAGCTGATACTATCAGTGCCGATGTTAAAGCAGAGTTAGAAGCAATTGATCCTGCAACAGGAGAGTTATCAGAGGAAGCTATGGTTGTTGCAGCACAGATGTCTCCATCTAAACTTGCGCAACTAAAATTATCTCCAGCTCAATTAAGTAGAATTAGACAAGTTGCTGCTGTGCCTGACCTTACAGTAGAAGAAGATCAACTTGTTACAGGTGCAAAAGCCGGTGAGATACCTGAAGCAGAAGCAGCTGAGTCAGATTATAGAAGCACCGTGCAAGCTGCTCAGGGTAGAGTAGGAGCACAAGAGCTTATAGACGCAGAGGCAGCGGGCTTGCAGATTGATGCACCTGTACAGGCTGTAGCTGCGTCTATGGATGCTCTAAATAAAGATGCATATGCTAGAGCAGCACAGGGTACTTTTGATGGCATTCTTGCTACTGCTGAGCAAGGTGTAGTAGAAGCTATGCAAACTGTGCAAGGTCAAATGGCACAGCTAATGGATCAATTTAATAATGGTACTCCTGCTTGGGCAGCAGGGGCTATGAGAGCAGCTAATGCTGCTATGGCTGCTAGGGGCATTGGAGGCAGCAGCATTGCAGGTGCAGCTATTATACAAGCAGCTATGGAATCTGCTGTTCCTATTGCTCAAGCTGATGCTGGTGCCTTTCAACAGATGGCATTAACTAATCTCAATAATAGGCAACAAGTGTCTCTTGCTAACGCAGCAGCACAACAGAATATTACACTAGCTAATTTAAACAATAAACAACAGGCGGCACTACAAAATTCAGCTAATGCTTTTGCACTACAGTCTCAAAATCTATCAAACCAACAAGCCGTTGTATTAGCAAATGCACAGATTGCTGCTGCTGTTCAACAAAAGAATTTAGATGTAAGAACACAGACAGCACTAGCAAATGCTGCACGTTTTGCTGAAGTTAATAATATTAATCTTAGCTATAGGCAGCAAGCTAATTTACAAAGATCTGCTGAAACGCTACAGATTGAAATGGCTAACTTAAGCAATAAACAGCAGACTGCTCTTGCTAATTTACAGGTAAGGGCGGCAATTGTAGGACAAGAATTATCAAATGAGCAGCAAGCTAGAACTCTTAATGCCGCTAGAATTAGTGAGGTTGCCAATCTTAATTTTTCAGCTGAGCAACAGCGGGCAATAGAAAATGCTAGACTTGCTCAAACAGTTGATTTAGCTAATCTTACAAATAGACAGGCTAAAGTTATGGCCGATGCAGCAGCTATGTCACAGATGGATTTGGCTAATCTTAATAACAGACAACAAGCCGCTGTTCAAAATGCGCAGTCATTCTTACAAATGGACTTAACTAACCTAAGTAATGAACAACAAAAAATTATGTTTGATTCGCAGGCTTTAGTAAATACCATGTTATCTGACCAAGCGGCAGAAAATGCCGCAGAGCAGTTTAATGCGACCAGTGAAAATCAGGTAAATCAATTCTATGACTCTTTAACAGCAGGCATTAGTCAATTTAATGCGAGCCAAGCTAACGCTATTAGTCAATATAATTCGGGCCAAACAAATGCTATGTCGCAATTTAATGCTACTCTAGCACAGCAGTACGCACAGTTTAATGCTCAGAATGCTTTAGTTGTTGCGCAGAGTAATGCTACATGGCGTAGACAAGTAGCTACACAAGATACTGCTGCTATCAATAGAGCTAATGAATTGAATGCTCGTTCTACTTTAGAACTATCTACTCTAGCATATAACAATATGTGGGGCATGTACAAAGATATGTTTGAGTTTGCTTTTCAAGCAGAACAAGCAGATTTAAACAGAGCAAATGCTGTTGAAACAGCAAAAATTGGAGCGTCAGCATCTCAGAAGAGTGCTGCTGGTAGTGCTTTTGGTAGTATTGCAGGATCACTCATTGGCGGTATCTTTAAATCTATTCCTTTTAGTGATATGAAACTAAAAACTAATATCAAGGAAGTTAAAGCATTCAAAAATGGAATTAAAATGTATACATGGGACTGGAAGAAAGAAGCTACAGACTTAGCAGACACTCGCCAAAAAGCAGGCTTCATTGCGCAGAATGTTTTAAAGATATACCCAGACCTTGTAGTTAAAGATGAAGATAGTGGCTATCTTACTGTAAATTATGCAGGAGTACTAAAGAAATGTATGGCTTAGGCAAATCATTATACCAGAAATACTTAGATAGATATGAAATTGAAGGTAGAAACCTAATAAAGCCACCTCCTGTAAAAAAGTTTAATAAGGGTGGTCTTATGGGGGCAGCTGCAATGGCAACTAAACATACCATTCCAGATGCACCTAAAAAAGATACTAATGACAATACAGCTTTAGCTGCATTTTCCTTATTTAAAAGCTTTAATGAGGATTTTAAGAAGTAATGAAATATACACTAGACGAACTACAGGAATTTCAAGAGCCAAGCTTTTCTGCTCCTATTCCCGGTATGGGATTAACGGCAAAGCTAGGGTCACGTCCTTGGGATCAACCTCCTAAGTATCCCAGTGTAGCTGAAGCATTAGATTACTATACAGATACTCTTTTTAGTAGGGGTGGTATTTCTTTCGTTGCTGATGCTCTGCAAGCGGGTAAGTCAGCCATTGATGTAGCAGAAGCAGTTACTATGGACGGAGTTCAAAATGGAAATCATACGGTAGATGTTGGTGTTTTAATCCTACCTGCTGTTGCAGAAGGCATTAATATGATCGGCAATATGATGGGCCTTGAATTTGAAGTTGGTAATGAAGATGGTACAAGTGTCGTATCAGATAGTATGCTTGGGCTAATTGCTAATCGTATGTCAAAGAGCATTGAAAAGGATAGAGGATTAGCTGATGTTCTTAATCTAGACGACTTTGAATTATCTGATGAAGATATGCAGTACTTAGATATGGAAGATTATGAAACGCAAAGTCCCGAAGAGCTTCCTATGGCTGATGATGAAATGCTGGTAGAAGCCATGCAAGAAGAAGCCCCTGCAATCCCAGCAGGGCAAGGTTTAATGTCAAGGAGATCATAAATGGGAAGTTCTTTTTGGTCATCATTTGCGAAGGCTGCAGCCCCAGAAATCATTAAGGGCCTAACAGGAGAAGACGGTAATTCTAAAGGCGTTTTTGCGGGCTATGATAAAGAAACTGAAAACCGCTTTGATAAGTATATAGCAGAAAGAAGACAAGATGTCGAGGCTGCATATAATAGTTATAAGACAGACTTTGACTTTTGGGATGAGGCAGCTACTAATTTAGCGTATGCTGTCGGTGAAGGCACTGATCCTCAAAACTCATTAACAGGCATGGAATTTGCTGCTCAGACCTTAAGAGGCATGACTAAATCTCAAGCTAAAGACCTTATGAATCAGTTTAAAGCTCTTCGAGAAGAAGGCACAAACATTAGAGAGTTGCTGGGCGATAGACTTAATAGAAATGAAGTAACAAGAGAGCAGCGTAAATTAACTGCTAATGATGTTGCAAAGATGCAGTTAGGTGGTGGCTTTAAATATCAAGAGAAACCTTTTAATTTACGTGAAAATCAATCTCCCATTAAAAGATTACTTTCAGACACGTTTGGTCTATTTAAAGAAACAGATGAAGCAGCCGCAACAAAACTTATGGAGAGACAGAGGGCTAAGATTAGAGGTGGGCTTGTAGACTACGATAAGGTTGCTGGAGATACTCCTTTCGGAGAGGCTAGGCAATCTCTTTCTCTTGATCCATCTATGCTTAGGACTAAAGAACAATTACGAGAAGAACAGAGAAGTATATATGCCACTGAAACTGCAAAATATTTAAACTTAAACACCATAGAAAAATATGCTTTAGACGCGAGGGAACGTGCCCTAGAACATGAAAGACTTAACAGAGAGCAGGCGCTGCGAAATGCTGAAACGCCAGAAGAAAGGGAGGCAGCAATCAATGCCCTAAGAAAAGACCAATACCAACAAGCTATTTTAAACGCAGACGCTACAGCGGCTGCTAGGTTTGCCGCTGGTTTAAAGGAGCTTACTACAATAATTAACAGGAAATACAGACTAAGCGATGATCTTGGCCAACAAGCAACCAACTTTGGTAAGGGTGAACAACAGGAGTATACTAAGGATATTCAATCAGGCAGGACACAAGCTATGGTAAATGCTTTGTTTAGTGTTCCTGAACAAGCTATTTCTTTAGTACAATATGGTTCTTTTGGGGCAGGCGGTGTCTCAAAAGATATGTTTGAGGCGGCTAAAAAACATGTGCAGGTACTTAGACAAGGGCAAAAAATTGCTGGTTCAGCTGCTTCAGCATACGAAAAATATATGGCTGGTGCTAAGGCCGTATTAGGGGATAGTTACAATCAAGAGACTGTAGATGTTTTAGCTAAACAGTTTCTTCTACCGGATCAGTTTGTATCATATATCAAAGGTCGGGACGAATATAAAAATAGACAAGATGAAATACAGGCGAAACAAAAGGCAGTTGATACCACACAACCAACTCTTAGTGACAAAGTCGCAGCTAATAGAGATGCAGCCATGGCACGTTTAGGACAAAACAAGGAGGATCCTCGATATAACATTTCTATTTGGGAGGATCCCGATTTTAGTTCTTCGGGTTCTACGGGTAAACGACTCCCCCTAAAATTATTTGGTAGGGATTAATACATGCCTCTTACATTTGACCTAACGGCATTACCTGCCTATTCTGAAATAATGGGCGAAAAAACAGAACCGACTGTAGATACAGCTGGGCAAGATCCCCTGTCCTCTACACAAGATTATCTACAGTCTACAGATGATTATCTCTATCAAAGAGCGTCTGATGCAGAAGTTGTAGCTAACGAAGAGAAAGCTAGATTAGTTAAGGACGAAGACTTTATGGCTAATCTTCGTTACTATATGCGCTCTCGTTTTAATGATGACGGTAAACAAAACGCAGATGAATCTGATGAAGCATTTTATGACAGGTTTATGACGCACTATCGCTGGGCTACAAACAATAGTTTCTCCCTATTAAAAGAGATAGATTTTCAGCGCGGTACTGATACACCAACCCGTGAAGCCTTTGGTAGGGTTTATGAAAAAGTAGAAAGAGATGCTCCTACTCTATTTGACATGTCTGCTGGTGAGGCTGCTAACGCTTTAGGAGATTATGTGTACGCAAGTGCTACTGATCCCTTGGGTCTTGCACAAACCGTTATTGGAGGCGTTGTTACAGGCGGTACAGGTGCTGTTGCCTCTCTTACAGCAAAGCAGTTTGCTTCTAGAGCAGCTCTAAAGAAAGCCCTAACAACAACTATATTAGGCAAGAATGTATCAAAACATGTATTAAGAGGAACAGCTGCACACGGGGCTGTAGGGGCTGCTACAGGGGCTTTACAAGATGCTATGCTACAGGAGCTAGAGCAAAGAGCCTATATAGGTACAGACGAAGAAGGAAATGCTGTCTTCGATCCTACTATCTCTTATGAGGATAGAGCTACAGACATAAATAGAGTCCTAGAAAGCGCAGCATTAGGTGGCGTCCTTGGCTTAGGAGAAGGTGTACTTATTGGTAAAGCTGCTAAAAAGGGTGCTGTATCTTATGCTAATGAGCGTATTAAGATGCTAGGTCTTCAGGGAAAATTAAACTCAAAACTTGATCTACTAGATAATGAGAATAGGATCGTAGATGCTATTACATTTGATCCTGTACAAGGAGATCAGACAAATAGTCTACTAAGAGCGGTAGATTTAACAACACCAGAAGGTAAAAAATTTGAAGGTGTCTTAGGCAAGCTAAGAGACAATCTTAATGCTACAGCAAAAGATGATCCTATACAGGCTGCTATAGATCAAGTAGATGTAGATGCCGTAGGAACGGTTGCTAACTCAGATGCGCTAACTCAAGCACAGCTTAGAGTTCAAGTTGTTAGAAACCTAGATAAATTTGCTACTGGGTTATACAAAGTTAAAGTAGAAGACTTTGAAGCTGCGGCTAAAATGGGCGTTAAGCTTGAAGATGATGCTTTGTTTAATCTTATTGAAGGCTTAAAAGACGATCAAGCTACAGATATTACTAGAGAACTATGGTCGTATGTAGTTAAAGATGCAAAGGAGGGTGATTGGGATGCAGTAGAAAGAGCCCTTGAGTCTGCTAATTTAACAAAGACAGATTTCTTAGATATTCTTGAAAGAGTAGACGCTGAAGGACCAGACGGTGAAAAGGTTATGGTCGCTATTCAAAGGGCTTTTCGGCAGTCTAAGAGTGATGCAGGTCGCGTATTAAGTTCAGGTTCTGCTTTAGGTAAAGCCCGAAAGGCATTCTTTGGCATGGACAAAAAGGATGTTGCTAAAGTTAATAAGCTATTTGGTGCAGGCGATCCTACAACACAAGCATACACAAATCTGATTGAATTTTTTCAAAGGGCAGGTCGTGTTAGAAGAGGTTTAATGGTTATTAATCCAGCCACTACTATGAGAAATATTTTTTCTGGTATGGCTAACGTAACTTTTAGTACTGCCTCGAACACAATAGAGTCCGTGATTTATAACATGGGCAAGGCCGTTACGGGTAAACAATCTGTTGGTAAATCTCTAAATGAGATTTGGCTCGATTCTAGTAATTTGCTATTAAGTCTAATTCAACCCAGTACTACTGTAGGTGCAGTAACAGGTAACTTATCTATTACTAAGGCAAAGGCTCTAGCAGATGCTGCCGTAGTTAACAATCCTACATTGGCGCGTAGACTATTTAGAAGCAATAATAACTTTGATGGCGATGGGTCTTTACCGGGGTTTGTTACATTTCTTAACGGCCTCAACATTGCACAAGACGCCTTCTTTAGGAGGGGTTTATTTGCATACGAGCTAGATAAAAAGTTTAGGAGAGCTGGTATAGAAGGGGGTCTTGAAGGTGTCCTTAAAGATAATACACATATCCCTACAGATATTCTTCAAGCTGCAGCAGCAGAAACTATGAAGGGTACTTTTAGTTATGCTCCTAGAAGGAATAAAGGATCATTAGAAAATATTGCTGCTGTAACATTAGACTTTATTGAAAAGGTTCCAATGGGTACAGTAGCCCTCCCATTTGCTCGTTTTATGATGAATGCTCTAGCCTTTCAGTTTAAATATAGTCCACTAAATGTTGCATCTAATGCTTTTGATGCTGCCTTTGTTGCAGCTACAAAGGGAAGAAAAGAAGTAAACCTACCTAAGTTGGCGGAATCTTTTGCTAACTCATCTGTAGGTATGGCTGCTCTAATGGCAGCACTAAAGGTTAGATCTGAAAACCAAGATCAACCTTATTATAACATGAGAGTCGGCGATACTATTATAGACACAAGGGCTTTGTTTCCTATCACACCCTATCTAATGCTTGCAGATTTTCTGTATAAGATGGAAGCTCTTGGACCAGAGCAATTTAATAGGCAAATAGATCCAGATAGGATTGATAGAGCACCTCCAAATATTAGAGAGTTAGCTGAAGGTATTGCTGGTGTTAATCTACGCTCTAGCGCCCAGCTACCCTTGTTTGATGCTATGCTAAACATAGCTAGTGGTGATTTCACAAAGGAAGAAAAACCCTTTGAAGCATTTGGTAAGATGGTTGGCGAATACGCTAACAGCTTCTTGGTTGGTACTAACTTCGTAAAGGATGTTATTGCCTCCTTTGACTCACAAGAGGCAGCAATAAGAGACTACAATGCTGCTATTGAAGGTACGGGTGGTATGGAAAGAGGCTTAAGCGCCTTCACTCAAACCGTAAAGAAGAGTCTCCCCGTAGGAGTACAGGGACTTGCTGGTTTGGCAGAGCCGCCAACTAGGGCATATGCCTATAGAGGGCCTAGTGAAGTAGCTTTTAGAGAAAACACACTTGCAAAGCAAACTATCGGTGTTACTACTGTTCGTAAACCTACTGATGTAGAAACAGAAATGCGGTTTTTGGGGCAAGAGGAGTGGGTAGCCTTTAGAACTACAGGGGATAAACTTGTAGATAACTATATTCGTGAGGGTGCTAGTCAGTTCGCTAGTGGCGTTATACAAACGCTAATGTCTAATGACGCATATAAAGATATGGCGTATGAAAGTAAGAAGGTATTAGTTAACGATCTACTTAGTAAGATTAGAAAAGAAGCTAAAGTTATGGGAGAAGTATTTAGTCAGCGGGATATGGCTGCTAAGTACGATCTAGTAAAGACAGGAATTGAAAACGAAATTAGTGCTATTATCAAAAAAGATGGCGACATAACAGACGCTAATGAAAATGAAGTTTCTACGCTTGAACGTAAGCGTCTCCTGTATAAAAATTATAGCTACACTGGGCCTTTTGCTAGATTCAGATGGTTGAAGGCAGACAATAGAACTAAAGCAGCTGTAAATAAACAACTAGAAGAATTAAGATTTACAGTTGCAGAAAAAGCAAACCGTGGAGAAAAACTAGCAGACTATGAAAAACTGCTACTCCTTGCTCCACGGCCTACTGTAGAATCTTCGGGGCTATATGGTTTAGGTTACGAACTAAGTAAGCTTATAGAAAAAAGATATTCCTTCTAACGCTTATCTCCAGAGCCACTAAGTACACCTCTTTCTAGACGCGACTGTAGTTTCTCTACATTCTGTTTAGCAATGGTGTTAAGTGGAATACCAAGATCAGTAGCTAGTGCAGAACAGTACCAAAGAACATCGCCAATTTCAGCTGCGATTTGCTCCTTCCAGTCATAAGGAAGGTTCTCTATACCATCTCGCACTAGCTTCTTTACTTTGTTAGCTACCTCTCCAGCTTCACCTGTGAGGCCAAGAGCAGGGTATAGCAAGCTAACCTCTGCCCTATAGATAGCCGTTGTCTTACAGAAGTCTTGATACTCTTTAAAAGACATCGCATTGCTATTCATATATTCATCAGCTTCTTTTTTCAGTTGCATTGAGCCTCTCCAAATTCTGGAAGTACGCTTCATTGTACCCCCTATGCCACTCTTTAGCTTGCATAGAGTCCGCTTTATAGGGGCAAGAAGTGACGATAACAGTCTCATTGTCTAGTCTCTTAGTCCATTGTTTGGTGTTTGTGAAGGCATTGTACCCAGCTTCGTATTGAAGCTTGAGCGGTGGCATCTCGTTGTCACGTTTATGTTTATGCAATGGGCGTTTCATAGTGAATCCTTTAAGTCCTTAATTTTCATGTTATAACAACTAGCTTTAACGATATAGCCATTAGAAGTATCAACATCCCCTTTACTAAGGAAGTTTGCTTTATCAAAGTATTCTTCTTTTGACATAACGCCTAAGAACCAACCTTTACTCATATCGTTTAAGATACGAACAAACGCATAAGCGTCACATTTCTGTTTAGTATTATAAGCTGCTACAGAGCAGTCATAATCAGGCAGGGGTGTGACACTTGTGCGTTTTGTTTTGACATCTACAGATGACCCATCTTCCAGTATAAGATCATAATCATATGAGTTATCCCAACTTCCTCCTAACACACTTAGGGCAATTTGTTCTCCTATAAAACCAGCGAAGTTTCCTGCGCCGGAGGTTATAGAATTATTTAGCTTGCCCAATTCAATGGCTTTGTCTTGGGCTTTAGCCAGCATCTCGTGTGTTACTAATACTTCTTGCATGTTACCTACTCGTAATGTCTACGACTTCGCATACCCCCGCTGTGCAGGCAAGTTCTTGAGAGCCTGTAGTATGATCCTCTCTCTCATATTCTCGCAGAAGCGTCCAGTTAATAGTGGATGGCATTCTCGCGGCCAAATTAGCGTAGGCCATTTCATCAATGTCTTGGTAGGGAGCCTGCTTATAAGTATGGTCTGAATAAGGCAGAAAACTAATACCCGAAATGGCATCAAAATTCTTAAATACCCAATCGCCAACACTAAGCCACTCATCTTCTTTTACGCTCACTGTGATACTAGGCTTATGCTCACACCAATGCTCTTGGTAAATAAGCCAAAGTTCTAGATGCTCTAAAGCATTCATATCATCCCTACAAACTGAAGCAGCGGGTGACTGCATGGGGAATGAAAACACAGTCGCACTTTCAGGACGCATAAAGTCTGGTTCAGCTGGAATACCTGCGTCCTTTAGAAACTGCGTCATAGGGTCTTTATTATCCGCCCTTACTGTACGGATGTAGAAAGGATTATGGCGAGCATGAATGCCACTAGCAGAATCAACAAGCTGCGAGACTGTACCGCTAGGCTTGACACACGTAATAGCAGCAGACTGATTAATACCAAGAAGAGCAGCAAACTGCTTGTTAACTTCAACGGCTGTACTCCTAAGATCACTTAACATACTAGCCAGATATTCTTTACCATTCTTTCCATTGCAATAAGAATTATCCATAATTCCTGTCAGAGATACTCCTAACAGGCGTTCTTCTTCAGTGTTCTTTCTCCAGATAGAACGCAGATACTTAAAGTCAGTTAGGCAGGATTGAAGAGTACCTAGAATAGTAGCTAACTCAACCTTCTCACGTAATGTTGCTTTAGTATCTCCCTCACGGACAACTACCTCAGATAGATTACAGAATTGATAAGGTCTAAGAATAATCTCTGAGCATGGATTGGTACCCCACCTTATCTTTTTAGTCTTTGCTTCATCCGAATAATTAGATCGTCTACCATTCTTAGCCACCTGTCTTTCCGCCGCTTGACGATTAAAGATGCCTCTTTCACCTGACTTACTTTCGTAGAGAGAAAGCCACTCAGAAAAAAATACTTCCATCGAAGGTTTATCTTTATACGAGACAGAGTTGTTTGCCAATGATCTCTGTGAATCATTGACCCACCATTCTCCAGACTTAGCCTTACGCATAGCGGTATCATTAAGATTAGACAGAGAGATAAGAGCAGAGCGACGAACACCGCCGACAACAACAATCTCGCCAATCTTGCACATAATATCGTGGGCTTCCAGTGGGTATAAGCGTCTCCCAGCAGCTCCCTTAATCTTAGATACCACAAAGTTAAATAAATCCTCTAGGGGTTCCGGGCCACTTGCTCTACCGCCAAATGTTTTAAGCCTAGCTCCAGCGGGGCGGACGTTAGATACATCCCATTGTGGAATCTGGCCAGCATACAAGCAAGCAATTAACTCTCTTAGAGCCTTACACCATCCGATCTTACTGTCGTCTACGACGATAACAGTGTTGCTTTCATGGAAATCTTCATTAATGAGTGGTAGCTTATCTACATTCTCACGCTCAACAGAGAAGCCTACGCCTGTTCCGCACATAAGAATGTACATAGCTTCATCAAAAGCACGTAAAGAATCTACTGGTACATATGAACAATTGTATGCTCCTACATGGCATCGCTCTAATGCTGGACCAGCAGTCATTACGGCTCTCATAGAAGGCATTACATCTAAATTTAGAACAGCCTTTTGCAGACGTTCTCTATATTCAGAGACATCTACACCTTTTTCTTTTTTGATGTAGTCAAATAGATAATCGAAGTAACGTGTAATAGTCTCTTCCCATGTCTCACGGCGCTGGTCTTCTTCTCTCCAGCGAGCATACCGTGAAAGAGCGATAAAGTTTTGATAGTCAGATGGTAATGCCATTATTGTTTTTCCTCCATAGAATTTACTACTGTGAGTAATAGTTTATTTAGATACCACTGCGCTTTTAGTAGGTCTTTTAGTGGGTCCTCTTTATGCTTAACCCTATAACGACTAACGTACTTTAACACATTGCCTTTTAAATAACCTTCAAACTCTGCCTCTGTCATAGAGTTTTTGATTAAGTCGATGGTCTCCATGCCCGTAGTGTTATAGTGAGGTGGGCTATTGATAATATCAATAGGTTCGTTCTCTTCTGCCATTGCTAAGTATCCTTGCATTACTATTGTTTTCCAAAGTTTATTTTTACGACATTACCTTCAGTACTAACAACTCTAGGAGTAGGCTTAGGGTCATCCCCTAATAAATAGGTGCCATCACTTGAGGATGCTAGTATGTCTTCTGCTGCCTCTTTTATATCAAGATTTTCTTCGTACAAAAGAAGCGACACAGACATGAGAGCCCCCATATTTAATAGGATGTCTTTACCCTCTTCGTCAAGAGGTATGTCGTTAGGGCATACTAAGGATACATCAATCTCACCGTCCCACTCTTTCTTATTATCTAAGATGGGTAAAATCTTTATGTATAACGCATCACTGGAAAGTACATCTCGTATCGTTGTCATTTTATTTTCCTTTTATTAGGAAAGGTTACGAAGGTTGGTACGCTGCTCTTTGGTGGTTCCTCTAACCACTCATCTGGGAT
>Ga0208645_1002961_pt1 | contig 12969 bp, 10 predicted proteins | sample VirMetDEL_Sep_01_FD_184519 | JGI IMG/M metagenome (GOLD analysis project Ga0208645, IMG submission 184519) | Aqueous microbial communities from the Delaware River and Bay under freshwater to marine salinity gradient to study organic matter... | ecosystem: Environmental > Aquatic > Marine >...
AAACAAGGTGTCCATGTTAGTTCAAAATCCTGGATGTTTCTTGCTGTAGTTACTCTTCTCAAAAGTGTAAATGTGTTTATATTTTTTGCTCCAATATCAGCCGACTCGTTAATCTTGCAGTTAAGTGTAAGAGCAGAAGCCCCCCCGAGAACTTCGATAAGCACATTACCCTCCCTAATAATATCACCAGCCTTAAAAATTTGTCTTACATCCGCACCACTAGCAACAACAAATGTCACTACCCCAGTAGCAGAAGCATATGCAATAGTGTCGCCAACCGCCAATTGATTACCAGCATTATCAGCAAGTCCCACCAATGGTACGGAATCCCTTGAACTTAAATTAGAATTCAAAATGTAGCCATCGCTACATATTTGTGCTTGTCGTTCTCCGAATGAACTTTGCATAAAATTTGTAGAAGCATATAAACCGTTCATCTGTGCGGAACTCTTAGATAGACGTTGTTCAAGTGCCTCGATTTGAGATACATAGTTAGGGATACGGCTAACAGTTTTGTCATTAATTCTAAGTTCAGCATTTTGGAAAAGATTGGCCATAAGATTCATAGAAGGCGCAACATTATCAGCTACCGTAAATGGATTTCCGTCACCTCTTGTAAGTCTACAACGCATTCTTAGATACGAACGTGCAGGAATCCACCATTTTTCACCAGATACTTGCCATTTTATATATATTGCACCGTTTGGAAAGTTTCCAGAAGTAACATCACGAGTAGGTGCAATTTGGTCGTATGTAAGACGAGATGTACCTTGATTAGCGCTAGACAATTCATTGACACTTGTTTTCAAATCAAAAATACTGGTCATTTGTTATATATATATATATAATATATATAAAATTTTCTATATTATAATGAATTTTCTATATTATTAAATTAAATTAACATTTTACCAGGTAGCAATTTCCCAATTTCTTTACCACTTTCTACGGCTGGCATAAGTTCAGGTGCTAATGCCATTATAGGAATTGTAATTATTTCTAAGGTTTTTACAAATCCAGTCTTAAATCCATTAGCAAAGTCAGACCAAAAATCACCCCCTGCAATTATCACACCACTACCAAACATTTTTTTATATTTTTGTCCCGCTTCTCCAGATAGCACAAGACTCTTTAACATAGACCATATAACAGAGCCTAATCCTTCCACGGCTTTATCTTTTGCATTACCCATTATATTTGCTATACTATCCATTATACCACTACCATACATACCCTTACCAGCCAATTTTAGTCCTTTGCCTTTCATTGCTTCTTTTAGAATACCTTCCTTTTGCAATTTAGTAGGGTCTAACTTTACTTTTTTTAATTTATACATCATCAATTTAGGAATTAGTTCAGTAACCATATTTTTAGTGGATGAATGTAGGTCTTTTAGAGTTTTGACAGAGTTAAAATATTTATCTACAATTCTTGTTGTCTCTTCTATAGGTAATTTTACACCTATAACATCATCTAATTTCGGTAATATTCTATTTTTTAATTCATTCGTTACTAGACCTATATTAATACCTTTACCCGCAAGTGTCAAACCTTTACCAGAACATAGTGTTTTCTTCCCTTTACCCGCAAGTGTCAAACCCTTGCCTTCAATCGGTTTACCTCTTAATATATGTCCTTCCTTTTGTCCAACAAGTCCCTTACTTGCACTTGGATAACTTCCACATCCACTACCAGCGAGATAACTATCCATAGATGGGTCTGTTCTTGGTTTTTTAGGTCCAGACAATTTTTTATTAAGTAACGACAATTTTAATTTTTGTCCAGGTAATAACTTACCATTATCTCCATAACCAGATTGTTGTAATTTATTTCTTTCTTTTTCCAATAGTATCAATTCATTTTTAGGTATTGTACCAATATCTCCCGCGAACTTAGATTTGGATAACACACCTAACTCTTCACCTATTGTTTTCGCTTGCATCAATCTCATTCCTAGTTGCACATTACGGTTAGAATCTGAACCATCTTCACGTATTTTCTGTAAGCTTTTTATCATACGTAAATCTGCCTCTCTGACCTTTTGTAATTGTGCTTCTTTTGTTTTTTCCTTCTTAGAAAGTGCATAATCAATATCATGCCTTTTAGCTACCTTATCACTTAGTGTTCTACCAGGGTCGCCTCGTTTTAATCGTGCGACTACATTTGTACCAGGACCCATATAATTAGCAACTCCATTTTTACCGTTTGGTAATTCTAGGATAGCATGTTTTTCTCCAGGGTAACCAGGCCTAGCGTTTTCATCTGAACTTGGTACTAAATTTCTCAATGCCGTTCCAAGCTCACCAGAATATAAATCTGATGCTTTAGAGGCATATTTTGGTAGTTGTTTCAATTTAGCCTTTAATGTATCTATGAACCCATTGCCCTCCATCATAATGGGTTGTTTTTCATCAATAGATATATATTTGGTAGGCATTTTATCATACTTCACAATAAAACCGATTTCTCTTGTATTGTGTGGTGTTGCTATGTCAGAGGGGTCTTGTTTTTTGTCATACATTCCCCATTCGTTACGTCTTGTAGATATTAGCATATATATATATATTATATATTATATATTATATATTTTATTTTGGTAATTTAGCAATACTTTTAACAGCATTTTCATGTAAAAAATGGGGATGATACCATCTAATAACAATTCTCGCCGTAAAATATTCATTATTTGTATTTACTTCTCTTTGTTTATCATCTGTAAGCCATACATTAAATCTGTCAATCTTTGAACCAGCAAGACGATTGCAGTTTGATTTTGCGGGATTGAATGGCTTACTTACAATCTGTGAGCCTGGTGCAACATCTATCAATACTTGTGCTATGGTCTGATTATAGTTGTTATTAAATCTTATACCCTGTTGAACTAAATCACTATGTATAAGAAAGTAATTTACAGTATTAAATCCAGCAACCTGGGGCGCAGGTATGTTTTGTGGTGCTAACGGATACGGTCCATATACTAGAGATTCAAAACCTAATATGTCCTTTGGTGTGTCATTTTGTGTAAAATCGATTTGTACAGTAGGATATTCAAACCTAAGAATAATACGTGATGTTGCTTCATCTGTTGTTATTGTAAATATAGGCTTAGATATCGCAGGAATACCGTCAGTTGTTTTAAAACCAGCATTTTCTAAAAGTTGTTGAACTGTTTCATTTAATCCCGATGCATCATATAATCCTAGTGGAATTGTAAGAATTGATGTCTGTATTATTGCGGGATTTAATTGTGTTGGTCCAGTTACATATAGTTTGTCATTTTCCCCAGTAATAATATTTGGGACTGTCCACCATACTGTTGCTTCTTCTACGCTCAATGTAACATTCAAAGCGTCTTCAGGTATTTCAATAGGTTCTTCTAATTTTACGGTAAAACGACTTCCATTAGTAGATACATTTAGAGCGCCTTGTGTTGGGTCTGATGTTACTAGAAAATTAATCTCTTCAGGAACTAACATTTTAATTATATTATATATAAGTAAAAAAAATTATAATTTATCAATATTCTTCATAATCTTAATCTTCTTCATCTTCTTCATCATCTTCTTCATCTTCTTCATCTTCTTCATAAACTTCATCGTTTATATTTATTAGACTTATTTCACTATCATTGTCACTATCAATTTGTTTAGACTGTTTGAATTGTTCTTTTAACTTATACTTAGGCGTATTAATATTTGTTGTTCCTTCAATATAACCGCTCTTTAGTAGTTCCTTATACACACGGCCACCGATTTTAATAGGTCGTTGCGTCAATGGGTTTATAACAAAACCGTTTTTTTTATTCATCTTATATTATAGTAATATATAATAATTATATGTTGTCTAGACATATGTTGTCTAGACATATGTTGTCTAGACATATGTTGTCTAGACATATGTTGTCTAGACATATGTTGTCTAGACATATGTTGTCTAGACATATGTTGTCTAGACATTATATTTTTATATGAATATATAATATAGTATGTCGTCGAAACATAAACCAAAATATAAAAATAAACTACCTAAGGAGTTATTAGCACTACCTAACGCAGACAAGCAATTTCATGAAGAATGGGATGATGAGAGGGATATGTTAAATATACCGCATCCATTTCGTGCGGTATTTTTAGGACCTCCTAATACAGGAAAAAGCACAGCAGTCAAGAATATGTTAATACGACAAGAACCGCCTTTTGAGGAAGTGATTGTTATTCATTGTGATGCGGAATATACAAAGGAATATAATGATATCGGTGAAGATGTTCAAATGCTTTCACATATTCCATCACCTGATGAATGGGAAGGTATTAAGAAGACACTTGTTATATTAGATGATTTGGAATTAAAGACATTACCTAAAGACCAAAAGAAAAACCTTGATAGATTATTTGGATATGTATCAACTCATAAGCATTGTAGTGTTTGTTTGTGCAGTCAAGACCCTTTTAATGTACCGCCTATAGTAAGAAGATGTAGCAATTTATGGGTACTATGGCGTTGTAGTGATTTAGATTCAATGAGTATATGCGCTAGGAAAACAGGGTTAAAGTCTGATGCCTTTAATAGTATATTCAATGATTTGCTATTGGAAAAACGTGATTCGCTATGGATTGATATGACTAATAAAACGCCTTATCCTATGCGTAAGAATGGTTATACACTAATAGAGAAACAAGAGGGAGAAGATACAAGAAAACAAAAATTAAAACAGGATAAATATCATGAAAATTAAATGAAAAATAAATAATTTTTATATATCGTTATATATATAAGAATGATTAACAAACTTACAGGCAATAAAATGGAAAATACTTATCTTGAGTCTAAGGACAAAAAGGGTTATATTTTTGATATTCGTAGACCTTCAATGATATCTAATACTGAAACATATGAAGGTGAAGATGCGTCATTTAAAGGATTAGAAACAAGGACAGGACTCGGCAACCGCGTACTTAGAAGGGTGAATTTTATCAAACCAGAAATTCAACCAAGAAAGGTTATGGAAGGTAAATTAACAGTAACCAAAGACAAAACTTTGGAGGATATGATTAAAGAAGGTTTTAAAATAAAGTACGAAGAACCTGACCCGTGGGATTTACAGTGGTTAGAAGAAAGGAATAAAATTATTAACAGATTAACAAATGTCAATCGTATGAATAAGAAAGAGATTGATGACTATTTACAAAAGTATCCACCCCTTGGACGAACTCAAAGAACTCGCCCAGTTAATAGAAATCCTTTTGAAGACGCAAATAAGTCTATTAAGGAACAATTAAAAAATGTTGGTACTGCGGTTCAACAAGTATCTACAGACGTGAAAAATAATACATTAAATGCTAATAATATAAATACTCAACAGATGACGAATAAAGTAGCTATGGATAATTGGATAAAACAACAATATGCACAATTAGAAGGTATACAGCGACAGACAAATATCGATACTGTTAACGGACAAAATATGTTAGGTGCTAAACTCCAAGAAGTGGTTAATAAAATAGGTATGCAAAACGCTTTAACTCAGCAACTATTAATGAATTCATTACAGTCGTTGAATATTGACGTTGATGCGATTGATACTATAAATATTGATAGTTTAAATGACACTGATGTTCAATTAGCTGTTTTAAAACTGATTAATAATTATTATCCAGGTAAAAATATACAGGATTTGAAATTTGATTTTAAAAATGAGAATGGTGCTATAATTGATGTTGATTTTAGTGATATGTATAGTCGAATGAGGGAAAGCAGATACATTTATCTTAATAATGATAAAATTAATAAAAAGGTAACTTTTGAATATGATGTAAAGGATGTTTTAGGTAAAGAACCAACAAAAAGCGTTACTGAACCAAAAATTAGTTTTTTGCCATCCCTACCAGAAGAGGAATATATTGAGGGAAATATAATCCCAGAAGATGAAACACGAATAGAACGTAAATATAGTGATGATGATGAAAAACTATTTGAAGATAACATTGATAAAATTAATGAAACTATAAAGAAGGCACTTGAATTAGTAGCAGATACAGACTATAAAGAGGCATATGAAAATATGCTAAAATTGGGTGATGTTCCAAAAGCATTCAAACGTATTCTTAAAATAAATGTTGATTATGAGGATGACAAATTTCTAGATACATCATTGATACAATCTAACAATTTAACAAAAGACTACAAAGATAAAGATGTATTCGATTATACTTATAAAAAGGGCGATAAGTATGCTTATTTTGTATGGTATTCGAAATTTGGCTCACATCAAAGCACTGGTAAAAATTGGATAGCCCTCAAACAATTTATATATGATGAGATTATTAAAGAAAGGAAAATACAATCAAAAGAGTATGAAACAAAAGCAGTGGAGTCTTCAACAGAAGCAGAAAAGTCTGCAACAGAAGCAGAAAAGTCTGCAAAACGAGCAAAAGAAGAAGCAGAAAAGACTGCAAAACGAGCAAAAGAAGCAGTAGAAAAAGCAAAAGAAGAAGCAGAAAAAGAAGCAGAATCGTCTTCAACACTAAAAGATTTAGCTGATGCGGTAAGCGAAGTAAATAATAATTCATTCCCTGGTATCATGCAGGATGAGAAAAATGATAATGAAAAGAGGGTTTATATACTTAATGAAATTGATAATAGTGGTCAATATAAACTTAAATATTATAGTACATATGGGGGCTATAACAAAGGCAAAAATGTCAGAGCAGATATTCCAGATAAAACAGATTTACCAAATAATGTAGGTAATATAAAGAAAATAGGCAATGATATCGTATTAATATTGAGTAGCATATCTACAAATAGGAATCACCCTAATATACTTAATAATATTAATAAAGAAATTCAAGAAAAAAGATTAACAAAGGGTAGCGGTATTAGAGCTTTTCATAAAAAAAATAGATTACCAATATATAAGAATTCAATGAATGATTCAAAAGGAAAAGGTTTGAAACTTGCAGGACAAGGACGAAAGGCAAACCCTTGGCTTATGCATGTAAAGAAATATAGGGAATCACATCCTAATCTAAAATACTCAGAGGTATTGAAACAAGCTAAATCGACTTATAAAAAATAGATTGTTTAAACGCACATAAATAATAATTATTATATATATATATAGTATATATAAATTTAATTATGGACAATCAAGAAAAAACGTGTATCAAATGCAATGATGTTAAAACATGCGATTTATTTGTGAATAAATGGAGACCTAATATATGTAAGTCATGCCTCAAAATAGATGCCCATGACAAATACATGAAAGCAAGAGTTACGAAAGACATGTGCACTACCGATATTCTTATTGAAAAATGGAACAAATTGAAAAATAGACGTGATAAGACAAGAGACAAATATGGTAAATACATGTGCGATACTTGTGAAAAATCTGTTGCTTTAAAATATAAGGAAAAACACAACCTTACAAAATATCATATTAGTAGATTGAATAAAGAACCAGAACCAGAACCAGAACCAGAACCAGAACCAGAACCAGAACAAGAACAAGATTTTTTGGTTCCTATTACTATAGAAAAACGTGATAAGGAAACGAACGAATTAAAAGAAACGCACACATATATGGTAACAAAAGACAAGAGGGCTGAGATATTAGATTTATTGAATATCTAAATTTTTTTTTATTTTTATTATTCAAACGCATATATAAAATATTATTATATATATATATAGTATAAGAATACTATATATAGTTATGACAAAATCAATGAAGAAACAGACTACTGACAATAAAATTGTCAAGAAGATTACCAAGAAGACTACCAAGAATACGGCAAAAGCTAAGAAAAATACTAATGTATACCCTATTAAAAACAAATATGGACATAAAACGACAATGTCAGTATTGAATCGTAAAGGGAACTCTGTACAACGAACATACAATATATATTCAAAGGCTCATATGAGAGAAGTGAATTATATACCAATATCTATAAGGAATGATATTATTAAATCCTATAATAAAGAGATACTAGAATTAAACAAAATAAAAGATAGACAGAACGAAGAGAAAAATAAAAGAATAGAACAAGATAAGTTAAAAAAAGAAAGAAAAAACAAGCCAAAAACTGATAAAAAGGGCAAATTTTTAGTAAAAACAGTTAATAGTGTATTATTAGAGACAACATATGATGTAGATAAAACATATAAAGACAAAACAGAGCGACCCGGACGGGCGTCAGCTATAATGAAAAAAAACTTTTACTATGATAAATGTCCTACAAAAGATGAGGTTTTGGCTGATATAGAAGATTATATGAATGCTAAAAAATATATAACATTTTTAGAAAATATATCAATTGATATCATTGATACGCAAAAACGTATAATTCCTATAGGAAATGATGAAAATGCAATTACTAAAGCTAAGAAGAAAAATAAAAAATTATTGAAAAAAATAAAGCTATTCGGATGTAAATTAAATTATAATTTTTCTAAAGATTACGATTCACACAGAGAAGATAATAATATGTGTGTAATTGATTATCTTAGGTATGAATTACAAGGAAATAAACAAATATCCAAAAAACTACTAACACAAAAATCTTTAATGAATGCTTTCAATATGAAGAATTTAACAGAAGGTATATCTTTAGAACAGATTATTCGTTTTGTAAAACTATCAAATTATATATCATTATATGCATTTGACCCAACAGGACGATTAATAAAGAAGATTAAAGGGCATCAGAATTCAAAAGTATTGGTATTTACTATTAATAACAACCATATATATCCAATCATTAACAAAGATTATAAATTATCAGTTATCAATAAGGAAATTATACAAATGTCTGATTATAAATTTGATATTAATTATGATAATTGTATATATATTGATAATATTAATAATCTGTTTGAATCAAATGATATTAAAGTTAAACTAATTCCAGAATGTGAGGACTTTATTGATATAATGCATAGAGTCGAAGAAAAAACATCGATGATAACAACTAATATGAAATGGAGTAATGGGAGATTAACCGCGTTTGAGAATGACGGTACAGTATATGAAAAAACACTATATCACGATGATAGAAAGGAATTATTAAAGTCATTGTATAAAAAATATACAAAGAATAACGAATTATTTGAATTCAAAAACCAAACATATGCACAAATAGGAAAATCAATATTTGAATATCATTTTGGTGATGTGAAATTATTAAAATCAAGTTTAACAGAACAACAGTTTAATATATTTAACACATACAACATCCTACCATATTTTAAGGTTATTGGTAATAATTATATGATGACTAAAAACAGGTATGGCGTTTCATGGGATATTAACAAATCTTATACAGATGTATTATTGACAAATGAATATGATTATAATATATTTACTGAATTTGATGACATAAGAGTATATGAAAAGCAAGATATTGAAAATGGTGAATATTACATTAATCGAAGATTTGAGATGTCAAAAGGCTCACAAATATGGATGGAAAACGGTTATTATCCACACAATTTTGTATCATATTGTATTGATAATAAATATATAACTAAGAATGATATTACTTATTATATGAAAGCATCTTATAAATTACCCGCCAATACATTACGTAAATTTGTTGAAATTGTACAACAAGATTCATTAAAAAAATCAGACCTTAAGCGTATTATTAATTTTTTTATTGGTACATTGGGGCAAAAATGGAATAAAAAAGATAGTGCTATAAATACGAATGTTTTGGATATAGCACTATACTGTATGACAGAACAAGAATTACATGGTTATGATGTTGAACTTGATTGGCATCAGAATGAAAATACAGATGAAACATTATATCAAGTTAGGTCAAGAAAAACAACCATGAATTTACATACATCGTTACCAATTCATAGGTCAATTATATGCGGTGGTATTATGAACCTTGATAAATTATATAATAAAATCGTAGTACCTAATATGATTGTAGTCGGTTACTGTACTGACGCTATTAAGGTATTATATAAGGATGGTATGCCCATCCATGTAGAAAATGAATGTTCTGAAAATATCGGTGGTTACAAATTGGAAGATTATAAAATTACGGGTAAAATATTAGATGACGAAGCAAAAAACCCAAATTATGAACATAAGATTTATAAAGTAAATAATTATACAAGATATGATATACAACAATTGATGAAGGAAAATAAACCGTTTTTATTGACAGGAGCACCAGGTACAGGAAAGTCTTATACATTAGGACATGAAATATTTAAAGAGGGTGATATTGTATTATCATTTACTAATAAAGCCGTTGTTAATTGTAGGGCTTACAACATGAAGGCGCAAACATTAGATATTAGTTTTTATATGTGTGATGATGATATATATAAATGTATCAAACGAATGAAACCGTACAATAATATATATGTAGATGAGTACAGTATGACAAGCCCCAAACATATGAGTATATTATACGGTATATGGAAATTAGACAATAAAATGATTAGATTTATAGGTGATGTTAATCAATGTTTATCAGTATCGGATAAACAATATGATTATACAAAGTGCAACGCATTCTTAGAAATGATTGGCGGTAATATCGTTACTTTGGACTATGTACAAGGAAAGTGTAGGCAAGATAATAAATTAATATTATGTATTAATTACCTTCTAGAACATAAAAAATTACATCCCATGTTAAGAAACAAAACATATAATGATAATGCTAATATACATATTACAAAATTCAATTTACGAAATGGAACAGTAAATAATATAAATAATACAATTATCCAGAAATTAACAAAGATACGTATTAATGGGCGTAAGTTAATATATATAGACAAGCAACCATATTTTACTGGTATGGATTTAGTTTGTAATATTACAAAACCTAATGACCATTTATATCGTAGTGAATTATATAAAATAACTGATTTTCATTCAAATAAAGTATGTATGAAATCAGAAACAGGCAATGAAATCAAAATTGATTATGATAATATTGGTTGGTTCCAGGCATCTTATGCTATGACTGTTTACAGGTACCAGGGTTCTAGTATAGATGTACCATTTAATGTTATGGATGTCAATCACATGAGTCTGCGGGAAATATATACCGCTATATCAAGAGCAAAGAATTACGACGATTTACATCTTGATTACACTAATAAAATATTTACTAATGAAGAAATTGATAATCTAATATTAGATATCAAATTATGTCCTATAATAAATAAAAAACAAAATAAAAAAGAAAATAAAAAAGAAAATAATAAAAAAACAAAAAATAACTTCGATATTATGGCACCAGTAAAAATATTAAACACTGATGATAAATATAGCATAATTATCGATGAAATTAAAAAATGCATACGTGTCTCACACAATGGTATTAGAAAAGATTTTAGATATGCTAAACGTGGTATTGAGAATACAAAAAATACAGTCGAGGAATATTTTAAGAGTAGTAATATTCAATATAGTAAATTATTTTTTTCTAATTAAATATTATACATTATGCTGGGTTTTGGTAATAGTAATATTAAGGTTTTGATTATATTCAATGATGCTATACCAATCGGTAAGATAGCGGAAAAAATGAAATTAGATGTTACATATATCAACCAAGATAATACTAATATGATGTCATGGAATTATAAACGATGGTCTGAAGAAAATAAGTTTTATCCAGATATCATATATGCATCACCACCATCAAACACATTCAGTACGTTAGCATATGCATTGAAAGAAAGAGATACAAAAACAGGATTACCTAAATCTGACAGAGCAAAAGAGGCGACTGAGCTTGTACATAATTTATTGGACGCTATTCGATATTTTAAAGGAAAAAATAAGAATATGGCTTTTATTATTGATAACCCTAGAGGTATGTTGAAATTGGACAATAGAATTAAAAATATAAGATTTTCATCATCTACATTGTATTGTCACTATAATGATAATAGATATAAACCAACTGATTTTTTTAGTAATTTTAACCTCAATCTTATTCCAGTTAAACCAACATGTGAATATAAAACACGATGGACAACTGAAACACCCAGGGGGTTACCTATAACTCTTATAACTGATATTTTAAATAAAGCTATACATTATGTAAAACGTAAGAAATAAAGATATGTCATTATATAACATGTCGTTAATTATTGACCCCTATAACATGTCGTTATTTATTGACCCCTATAACATGTCGTTATTTATTGACCCCTATAACATGTCGTTAATTATTGACCCCGAATTATTGACCCCGAATTATTGACCCCGAATTATTGACCCCGAATTATTGACCCCGAATTATTGACCCCGAATTATTATAAAATTATATTTAATTATTTGGAATATTTGGAATAAAAAAAAACGGATTAAAAAAAATATATTTTTTATAATAAAACGCATTATATATATAGAATGAGTTTAATATATAAAAATTATTATATATTATCGCGTAAACCTATATATATATATACGTATATTTAAATATATCCTTTTAATATATAATTTATCATTTTTTAAAGGTGCGTTTAATTAAAAAAATTTTTTACATATAGTAAGATTATATAAAACAAGATGAACCAAAGCCAAAGCAACGCAAACCAAAGCCAAAGCCAAACCAGCGCCGAAAGTTTAACGCTACGACTTCCCCGCGAATTGCGCCAGATTGTAAACGAATACGCCCGAGAACATCCGCCCGAATTTATACCGAATTTAAAAGGCCTATTAAGCAATTACTGGGTTAGTAAAAGTCTTAAAGGTTTTAATCCTCCATATTTTACGGCGGAACCTGTTAAAGCGTCATTTTTAAATATATATGGCTTTTTTAGTAACGTACAACGTGAATTTATGTTAAGAGAATATGAATTAATAGTAATGATATATGGCAGTGTACGCAATAAGGATTTTATAGACAGTAGAACCCGTAAACCGCCAATATATGACACATTAGAAAATTATTTAAAAAAATGTTTTATAACAAATAA
>Ga0208645_1002967_pt1 | contig 12956 bp, 14 predicted proteins | sample VirMetDEL_Sep_01_FD_184519 | JGI IMG/M metagenome (GOLD analysis project Ga0208645, IMG submission 184519) | Aqueous microbial communities from the Delaware River and Bay under freshwater to marine salinity gradient to study organic matter... | ecosystem: Environmental > Aquatic > Marine >...
TTTAAGGACATTGACAAGCTAATCAAGAAGACTGGTTTTGCTAACATAGCCTACTCTGATGGGGGGATGAAGGTGGAGGACTTCACCCTCTCCTCCCTGTCTCAGAAAGCCCTTAAAGCGATTTGGACAAGAGAGGCTGCAAAGCATAACTGGAAGACAGAAGACGTTGATGAGGCCATGTACGAGGGCATGAATCGGTGGCTTAAAACTAAGTGTTACAGCGACACCAAGGAGAAGTTTCTTCTAAGGTTTATTAAGAACCCAGAGGGAGGCGAGAAGGCAGAGGTTACAAGTTCTGCTAACTGGACAGTAGGGGAGATGACATTCTTTTTGGACTGGATGCAAAACTTCTGCGCCAAAGATGGATTAATCCTAGAGGCAAAGGGAGAGTACCTTGAAAACACCAAAGCTCAAGATAGTTAATAAAGAAAAAGTAAAAGAATCGTTAGCTGAAGAACTAACACAGAATGAGATGAAACTTCTTAACGAGAGTAGGAGAGCGTTTACTGATAAAGAAATATCATACATAGAAAAGAATAAGCCATATTTATTGGCATGTAATCAAAAAGAAGACATAAGGGATATTACTAATAGTGGATTCCCCTTGATGTCTAAGGAGTTCAGCATTGAGCTTCTATCAAGAAGGTTTGCATTTTATGAAGACACATTGATAGGAAAAAGTGTTGATACCGCAAATGATTTAAGAATGAGGTCATTGAAAGCAAGAGACTGCCTAATGAATGACCTTTACTTTGACACACTTAAACAGGTTAAGGAATAACTATGGGCGATAAATGGGATAATGTATCTGTTAGAGCTGCTCCAGACCCGCAACTATTAGAGTATTGCGAGACAGAGAAGCAGCGAGAATACCTTACTGCCTGGATAGAGTTTGGAACCTCTGCTGCTGCCGCTAAGGAGCTTGGATGTAGTGAATTCAACATCAGGGCATCTAAGAGAACTGTCGAAACAAATGCGGCCAAGAAAGGCTGGCAGAAGTCAGATAATCATGTACCGGACGGGTATAAAGTAAAGGGGAAATCAACGCTACTTGATTCTGATGGCAATACTAAAATCCAGTGGGTCAAGACTGAGGTAGATAAAGAAAGACAAGAAGAAATAATGAGGGAGCTATGTGAAAGCCTCACTCAGAATATAAAACCTTGGCCTGTAATCAAGGCTCCTAAGAAAGTTGATAAAGACTTATGCTCAGTGTACACAATCACTGACTATCACATAGGCGCATACTCTTGGAATGAGGAGACTGGTGCTGACTGGGATATTAAGATTGCAGAGGATACTTTATACAAAGCATTCGGGGATATGATTAACGGAACCCCAGACTCTGAACAGGCAGTATTCGTCCAAATGGGAGACTTCCTCCATTGGGACGGTCTGACCTCCGTAACCCCACTAAACAAGCACGTTCTTGATTCAGATGGTAGATACCCTAAGCTAGTCCAAGTCGCCGTAGAAACCTGCGTACGGGCGGTAGAAATGCTATTACACAAGCATAAGCACGTTCATGTAGTAATGTGCGAGGGTAATCATGACTTAACTGGATCTGTTTGGTTGCAGGCCATAATGAAGATGGCATTTAAAAAGAACAAAAGAGTCACCGTGGATGGTAGTGTGTTTCCATACTACTCATTTACCTGGGGTAACGTCTTTTTAGGATGGCATCATGGACACCTGACTAAGATTAGAGGATTGGCTGGCAAGTTCTTCTCTGAGCCAAGGTTCCGTAGTCAGATGGCGAACACTGAATATATATACATTAGTACAGGACACTACCATACCAAAGAAGTAGTAGAGGTATCCGGTGCGGTGATAGAGAGACATCCTACGTTAAACGCTAGAGATGCCTATGGCGCCAGGGGATTTGAACACTCCCAAAGGGGCGCATTAGCAATCACTTATGACAAAAGTAAAGGCGAGATTAGTAGAGTAACGGTAACACCATGAGACAACTGAGCGAACTTAACATTATTGAAAACTGCCAACAGTGCATCTATCACAAGAAAGATGACATAAACCCTTCTCGCACTTACTGTGAGAAGCTGGCAGAAAGATATGGGAGGCCAGTAGAGATATGTGTAAACAAACACTTTCCAATCGTATGCCCTTTGTTGAAGGTGTAGCTAAGGTTAGGAATCCCTGTAGAGGTATATGTTCCACTTCTACCGTTGGGAGTATCTGGTGTGTAGGCTGTGGTAGGTATTACAAAGATGTGATTAATTGGAATGCCTATGATGAGTCTCAAAAGATACTAGCCATGAAGAGGGCTACGGAACACCAACAGAAGAAGAGGAGCGGAGAGGTTACTGATAACCTAGATTACTTATGAAAGAAAAAGACGATTACAAGCCAGCGGGTCACACAAGGTTCACTATGAACATGAGAGAAGACCTGCATGAAGACCTCAGGACTTACTGTTTTGTTAACAAGGAGAACATGAGTTCAGTCATTGAGGAACTGATAGAGAAGCATCTTAACAAGCCAAGCTCTACTGACAAGAAGGTTGGAGATGTTAAAGCAAAAGACATACAAGTAGGTGGGAATCATTATAAGGATTTTAAAATCCAGCCCATAGAGTATATCCAAGCTAACAATTTAAGTTACTGCGAAGCCAACGTAGTTAAGTATGTCACTAGGTGGAGGAGTAAGAATGGTATTGAGGACTTGAGGAAAGCTAAACACTACATAGACCTGCTCATAGAGAGCGAGGTTAAAGAACCTAACTTAGAATATTTAAGAGAGTGATATTATGGCTAGTCAGTACCCATCACCTGGTAAAGAAAGGCTCAATGCAAATATATTAGAAAAAAATAAAATAAAACTTATGCTAATGAAGGCCCATCTCAAGAAAGATGCAGGCACTATTATTGATGAGCTTATTGAAAGATTTGCTGACCAGATAGGGCCAAATCAAAATAGAAGAGTATCAACGTCATTTGACGCAAAGGTTTTTGCTAAGTATGGGAACCGCTGTATGTGCTGCGGTGCTGGGCCTGAAGAGGAAAGGCTGGAGATAGACCATATCTATCCAAGAAGTACGCACCCTCACCTTTTGAATGACCCAGATAACTTACAGATACTTTGCCGAAAATGTAATGTTGGCAAGGGCGATAAGATAATTGTTGATTACAGACCAAATATAGCAAGAGAGTGATATGCGGAAGAAAACACTTAGAGCCTTGATAGATGATGTAGCTAAGTTATTACAGAAGCACGTTAGATTGAAGGCGGCTGTAGCTGCTGATAAGAATGGCTTTATAGAGTGTGTGTCATGTAATAAGTGGTATCACTGGAAAGATATGCAGGGTGGTCATTGGATAGAAAGAGGGAAGCAAGCCACTAAGATTATGGAGGAGAACATCCATCCCCAATGTGCTGGATGTAACCAGTACGGTATGCGGCATAGGACTCACGTTAGAGAAGGTTATTCTAAGTACATGAGAAGTATGTATGGGGATGACTTCTGTGATGAGATGCTGACTAGCTCCAGAAAGCCCAAAAAGTATTTAAGGGCAGACCTAGAAGATATGGTTAAATACCTAAGAAATAAGAACAAAGAATTTGAATCAAAACTATAAACTATGTGGAGTATGTTGGCTTGAAACAGGAAACCCAGAGTGTAGAGGTGGACCCGATGGACCCAGAGGAACTGGCGAAGTGGGTGAACGACAACTTACCCTATTTGGAAGGGACGGAGCAGAGGGCGATAGGGACTCTAGCAATGATGGTGAGGGATTACTCAGACTTCATGGAGGAGAATAATACAGTAGATGAGTTGTTCAGTATGTTCATCTCTATGAGGTACAAAGAGGTAATGGATAAGGAGCTACATTAAGGTGAGGTCAGTACGGCACCCAAAGGCGAGGGTGGAGGAAACCCAGGATGCCGCACTGCCTCAAAACTAATCTTGTCTTTCTAGGAACTCTTCTGCCCCGCCGCCAAACAGGTTGTAATACCAGCGACCAATGATAGGAGTTCCTCTTAAAGTCTTAGCAACATTAACGTCTTCACCTTCAGACATTGCTGTCATTGCTGAGAAAACATCTTTTCCTATGTTCCCAAAGACACTTATTGGTGGGGCTATAGAGTCGCTTATTAGCCCAGCAATATCGCCATTCTTTAAGTTCTTGTCTACGCTATATCTGGAGGTCATGAACGTAGCAAGTAAATAGTTAGAGAAATTATCTGGAACTCTCTCTATTTGAAACTCTCTGCCTTGCATCCAGTTCTTTGTTTCTTGGACAGTAGCGTTACCAAGCCCAACTATTGCAGCATAGGCCAGCGCATTCTTACCAGCAGTTGCGTAGTTGCCCTGTTGATACTGTTTGCCAATAGTATTGTGTAGTAGCTCAAGCTGCTTCAATCCAAAAGATTTCAAAGAATAGAATATTCTTCCGTTTGGAGCTTGAAGATACTTCAAAGGCATATCAGAAAGTGTTACTGGCTGAGAGCCTGTTAGCTCTGTAAACAATAATAACTTGGCGTTTTCTGAAACCTTCCCCTCAGACAAGTCATTGACTAAGCTGTCAAAGTCTTTGCCAAACATCCCGCCCCACTCTTCTTTTAACTTCTGCCTTCCTTTTTCGGATTTAGCTAAAGCTGTGTTCTTTCTCCAAGCAGACTGTAGTAAGGAGTTCTTACCAAACCTATCAACCGCTCTGAATCCAGACCACTTAAATACAAAATCAAGAGTCCCTCCCAATGCGGATACATTGTGGAAGTCCTGAGAGATATGATTCTCTAAATTAAAGTCTGCTAAGTTGGTTACGTTCTTTCCAGTTATGGTATCAAGAACACCCTTGAAAGCGTTTCTTCCGCCATATCTGTAGGCGTTAACAAACAAATCACCCAACTGTGTTGCGGCTGATATGGGATTACCAAGTAATAACAGGTTTGATACTGACCTCATCTGCTGCAAGAACTTGGCTGGAGATTGCTCACCCGCTCCAAACCTAGCATTCAGAAGAGTCTTAACTTCTTCTGCGCCTTTCTCTGTAAGGATTAAATCATCCTGCAAACCTTTAACATAAGCACCTATGCTTGACTGAAAGTTAAGTTCACCGCTTTTGTTCTTTGGAAGAACCCCGCCTTTGTCAAAAAACTTATATTTCTCAACGTGGTCTACAGCCTTATCTATGTAGTTAACAAGAGAATCAGTAGCACTGTTGCTGTAATACTTCATCAACTCGTCATCTACGGTATCAATCCTTCTTGTCTTAAATGCTCCAGGCTTTCCCTTTGGAAGATACTTATTACTGCCAGCAAGATAATGCTCTACTACGTTTTGCTTTTGAGCCTCAGTTAACTCTGAAACTTCCTTGCCAAGAGTTTGGGCTTTCTTTGCGTACATACCTTTAAGTAGTGCGTTGTCTTCTTGCAGGCCAAAGTATCTTCTTATTCCCGCCGCATCCAAAACTCTTCTTGAGAAGTATTCTCTCTCGCTTAAATAAGGTACGTCATACCCAACAGCAGCTTGCGTGTAGTCGTGAACATCCCTTAAAACCATCTTTACATCTTCAAGGGTTTCGTTGACTGTGCTTGTGTATTTACTGCCATCAGCCGCCGTAACGGTTACTCTTTCTATCCCGTTATCAAGTGCTAACTGTTCAGCCCCTTTATAATCTCCGTTATAAAGACGCTTAGTAAATTCTGTTCTTGCTGCTCTTGGAAGGTTTCTTTCTAGTTCAGCAAAGTTAGCAATTCTATTTGTAAACTCTGCTGATTTTGTCTTTAAGTCAAACTCTAGTTTTTTAACTCTTCCCCATAGCCCTTCGTCTAAGTTTTTAAGACGCTGCGACATGGTTGCAACAAAGTCATTATACAAGCTAGACATAGAGCCTCTGTTCTTTTCAAAGGCATTCTTTAGTTCATATACCGCTTTATTTAATTCGCTCTCAGGAATGTCTATTGTTTCACTAGCTTCGCCAATGGCTTTAATTACTTTGCTTGACTTCAATCCAAGTCTTTCTGTAGCTGCGAGAAGAAGGTTGCTATCATTTATCCCTTCTTCCTGAAGCTGCATTATCTTGCTGTTAAGATTATCAACTATTTGGTTTGCGCTTCTCTGTCTTGCTGGCTCTGTCACAGAGTTAACAGAAGACCTTAAAGCATTATAGGCAGGCTTAATAGAACGAACGACTTTATCTACAGCAGGAGCTAGAACAGCACCACCAGCAGCAGTAGCGGCAGTCATTAATGGGTCTATCTTTCCCTCTTCAGCTAGTCCTCTAGTAGCCTCAAAACCCCCACCAACTAAACCGCCAATAGCAGCCATAGCTTTAGGTGTTTTTCCTACAGGCAATAAAGTAGTTGGGTCAACCAATGCTTTTAGAAATGCGCCAGAAAACCCAGCAAAGCCAGTGCCTTCTTGTTGAGCAAGCTGACTTAGGACTGGATACTCTTGCCTTTCTTTCTCAGCCCTTACCTGTTGTATTCTTTCTCGCCTTTCGTTAACAGATAAATCAAGAAAGTCATCACCATATAATTCTGTTGGAGATGCGTAGAAACCATGACCAGTCTCTCCAGCAAATATATTCCCAACAGGAAGCATTGCTTCTAACAAAATGCCAGCATTTTCAGTAAATGTTTCTGACCTGTCCCACTCATATCTAAACCTTTCTATAGCAGAAAAGTCATCAATGGTTTTCTCTCTTCTTTGGAACTCAATGCCTGCGGGGTCAACGCTTTTAGATAGCTCATAGGCTTCAGCAACCTTGGCAAACTCTGGAGTCCCACGTTTGTCTTGGTTGTTTACTATCCACTCAGCATAGGCTTTAGCATCTGCCATCTTAAAGTCTCTTATCTACTTGCGATTAGCTCTAAAGGATTTTCGTAGTAATTAATGGTGTCTCTTAAAGATTTAATTTGAGATTCAAGTTGTGCAATAAACTGCTCATCACCAAACCCAGGAAAATCTTTCATTTTGTTTTGAGACTCTAATGCTGTTTCTAGTCTTTCTAATTCTGCTTTTCTTACATTAAGAATGTTACTCACAGAACTCTCAATAGTTTCAGGCTTTGCGTTCATTCTCTGATTGAAAGAAATCATTCTTTCTATTTGGTCATCCATCCCAACTGGCCGCTCTTCAGAAGGAGCATCCTGAACACCCACCATCCTAAAGTTAGGGTCTGAAGTTGTTAAACTTAAAGTCTGACCTCCAAGTATTGCATCAGCCTCAGAAAAAACTGAAGTCTCATCTTGTGTTCCAGTTTCTCCCTGATAGTCTCCTACTGATACTCTACCCGCCCGTATCATTTCTTTACCATTTGGAGATTGATAAGTATCTTTAATAGCCTCAATGGCTTGCTGTCTATTTAATTTATAAGTTTGCTCCAATTGATTTATCATGCTTGCAAGCGAGCTTTCAGTTGATACGCCTCTTGGAGTAAGCCAGCCGCCAGGCTCTACTATCTTGCTAAGAATTGGGTCTTCATTGATTTCGTCAATTAACCTTTCTTCTTGCTCATTAGTAAGACGTTTAACTACACCTTGGTCTGGGTGTGGAAACTCACTTCTAACTGTATTTGAGTTTAAGTCAATTGCCTGTATTACCCTTTGTCCTGTTGCATCAAGAGTATCAACAAGCCTTATATCTGTATCTGGTACTAATGATTCCGCTGCTGCACTTAAAATGCTACCAGAAACATTTGAGCCTTTAAGTAATGGCTGAAAAGGACTTTCAGCAGGAAGTGCTTCAGATAGTTCTTCTGCTCTTTGTTGATTGGCTCGTCTATCCTCAAGACCTTGCTCAAATGCAGTTTCTTCTCTTTCTCGTCTTTTTGCTGAGTCATACATACTTTGTATAAAAGTTGCTTGAGACCTAGCTCCTGCTTGCTCAGATAATTCTAGCTGCCTTTCTGCTCTAATATCTGCCGCTTCTTGTCTTGCTTTTTGTCTTGCCGCTTCACTTAAATCTCTTTGTTCTTCAATGGCAGCCTGTCTCAGTGTTAACGCTTGAGTAGGGGCGTACTCCTGAATAGCTTTAGAAAGATTAATCATTCCAGCAGGAGTAGAAGCGTCAGCAGTTTTAATAATATCTGCTAACTTTTCAGACTCAGTCCTAACGTCTAGGCCCAACATCCCACCAACACCCCTGCGGAGTGCTTCTTGTCTTTGGGGCATTTGCATAGCTAAAGCAGATACTAGAGGAGCCTGAGTCCTAGCAAGTCCTGTAAGACCACCAGTTAACTCACGCCCTTTGAGTATCCCTTCGGTCAGCATACGCTGTTGACGTTGAGCAGGAGTCTCAATAATGTCGCTAAATAAAGATTGTATGTTAATAGGCATTACTAGCTCCGTTAGTTAGGGTTATAGCTTATTTCGCCAGTAACAGGATTATATTCAATTCCTGTATTACCTAATGCAAAATTACCTGACTGAGTTTGCTGGGCAGTTTGAGTTGTAGAACCACCTGACCTTTCAGCACTCAACAAATCAAACAGACCTTGATACTGCTGCTGTCTAAGGGCGTTTTTAAGAGCTTCAAATCCCAACTGGGATTCTATTGCAGATTCTGCCAAACCAGCCCCTAAACCTAGCCCAGTAGACTGCAAAGTAGCTGCTAGGCGTGAAGCCTCCAGTTGTGGAGTTAACGTCCTTAGTAACTCTTGCTGAGGGGTGTAAGCCGTAGGTATAGCTGATAATCCAAGCTGACCCAATAGGCCCATTCTACCTCTAAACTCACCCAAACCCTGTAGGGTCTGTTGAGATTGTAGGGCTTGCTCAGCACGAGCCTGTTCCATAGCAGATACGGCAGACCTAGCGCGTTGCTCTTCTATGGCTTTATTTAAAGCTAGTTCTTCAGGAGTACCACCAAACATAGAGGTACGGACACCACCCCTACCCTGACCTAAGAGTCTTTCTTCTAACTGAAGTCTGGCTCTTTCTCTTTCAGGAGCCTGTACAGCTTCTAATCTACCAAATATATCTGCTTCTCTCGTTGCTCTAGCAGCAGGGTCTTGGGTCAACATACCAATAATATTAGTCTGCTCCTCACCCCTAGCCATAGGGTCGCCCAAGAAATCAAAAGCACCCTGACCAAATCCAGTCAAAGACCTTTGTAATGCAGCTTCTTCCGGGCTTAGAGCTAACTCAGTGCCTGTTTGGGATATAGTAGCAGCAGAAGGCTGACCAAATACATTCGTTCCCGTGACAGTAAATGGTTTGAACTGAGACTGTCTTCCTACCTCACCCAATAAGCCGCCTTCATAAGTGGGTAAATCGGTAGCGCCACCAAAGAATATGTTAGCTTCTTGACGGGCTTGGCCTATATCTTTAATAGCTTTATCAGTCAGCATACCCTGACCTAAAGCACCTATAAGACCTGCTCCAGGACTACCAAAAAAACCACCACCGCCTTGACCAAAACCAAATAAATTTGCTGCTCCAGCACCAAGGTCTTTATAGTCAACAACGCCGTCTTTGTTTACGTCAAAAATTGACATTAGTAAGTCCCTCCATCAATAGTGCCAGTAAATGTTCCTGACACTGTGAGGTTTGCGGCAGTTGTAGTCCCCGTAAATGTCGGGGCAGCTAAATTAGCCTTAGTAGCTACCGCAGTTGCTATGTTATCAAATTCGGTGTTCACTTCTGTTCCCTTCACCACCTTAGCAGGATTTCCTGACACCAGGGCATCCTTGGCGGCAAAGTTAGTTGTCTTTGTATAGTCAGTCATTAGACAATCCTTCCAAGTAGTGCATGAATATTAAATTGTTGTATAGCTATAGACTTACCATCTACTGTAGTCTCCACTCCTACGGATACGACAGCACCAGAACCAGAAGTATTTATCTTCTGTCTGTTAATTAGGCTTAATGAAGAGGAATACTCAGCTTCAGTGTTGTATTCAGAGATATTGTATTGAGCAGCGTTATTAGCAGGTAAGACATACGCTTGTTTTTTATAAGCATTGGAATAATCGTAGGCCCAGTTCAGTACAACTGTAGCCTCCGCTCCATCAAAGGTAGTTAAGTTAACTTTCTTTAGAAATTTAAGTACGGAGCTATCCCCAAATGCTAGGGGATGTGAGAAGTAACTTAGCTGATAGGAGCTTGTCCCGTCTGTATAACTATCATACTCGGCGATGCCAGTTGCGTTCCCAAGGTAAATAGTGTCATCCACCAGATTAGTAAAACGCAGTGGTGCCATGCTAGACCAAGTGGTTGCTCTGTATGAACCATCTTGGAGAGGAAATCTCGTATCAAAGACATACACCGTCTGAAGGACGGGAAAGTTAACCAAGACAAAGGCTTCTTTAGGAGAGTAATGTAGAGAGATGTTACCTGTTTCACTAGCTACCAGATTTTTAATGTCATTGTTGACGTTCTTAGATATGTCCCCAATAGGTGAGGACTTTTCTTGAATTGTTCTTGCCAGACTTCTTACGCCTGAACGGTCTAAAAAGATTAAATCCTTACCCGTAGATACAACTGCGTCCCTAGATACACATCCTATATTAGATATGGTGTCTGAAAGAGTCATAGAAGCAGGACTATCAGCACCTTCATAGATAACTATTGAGTCCTTACCAAAGATAACTAAGAACCCGTTATGAGCAGCTAGGGCGACAATCTCATCATAGCCATTGGGCCATACCTTAGATATGTCTATAGAACCTGTAGACCCACCGCTCCACGCATGACCGCTTAAAAGGTCGCTCCAATATATAGTAGACTTGTCTGTTGCAAAGTCAGCAACAAACAACCTACCAAATGCAGCTAGAACCTCATTAGCTTGAGGTGGAGTGCCCGTAGCATGAGCATGGGTAGACATCTTCTCAACGTCAGCAACAGAGTTTGTATATAACAATGGCTCATGCGCTCTTTGAAAAAAGTAAGCATGGTCTACAAAGTTAACCATCTTCCAGTTGTTAGCGCTGATTGTATAACTACCAGGAGTATCGTCAGTTAAAGTAGAAGTGCCGTGGAATATTTTGTTATTGCCTGCGGAGAATATCTTAGTGTTACCACCTGAATCCCTATACTGGTGTATAGCTTCTATACCAGCAGAACTCCCTAATACAGCAGGGCCATTGGTAGACACCATTTCATAACCTTTACGCGCAGCTACTCGCCCCTCTTTGTCAATAATGCAGTTATCTGCAACTGACGCAAAGGTAGGGTCTTGGGCTAACGGGGCATCTTGGGTATTAACACCCGCAAAGCCTGGAGCCGTAATAGTTATGCTTTGTAGTTTCTGGGCCATTATCGTACCTGAAAGGTTAACTCAGAAGGGTATCTGTTAGCGTCAAATGCAATAGCGTCAGATAAAGCAGTAGAGGCTACAGCAAATTGTTCTGCTGCACTTTGACCACCTGTCTCACCCCTTTCCCTTAAAGCCATAGCGTAAGTTAATTGAATCACAGGGTTAGTGGGCACTGACAAACTATCTGAGTCACTGGATAAATCAGCTTGGGGTTTAACAACGTCAAACCTTAAAGCATATACAGCTTCGGGTTTTGGATAGACTTGGACTTGTAAATCCCTATTAGAATCCGTACCTACAAATGTGTAGTAATCAGGCGAACCTGATTGTGGTGTGGTGTTGTAGGTTACATTGTTAAAATATTCCTTACTTCTAAGGTGCATAAACCTTTTAGACGTAGTGTTCATTACGTCCTTAATTACAGCCAAGTCACCACTACCTGTAAGCGAATAGGTATCCGTCCCACTTACAGTATTAACAGTTATAGAATCTCTAAGAGCAGTCCAGTCAAAAGAGTTCTCTACAATCTTTTTAGCGTCATTAACCAAGTCACCTATAAGATGAGAGTAGTCAGTAGCATTAGCTGTATCTACTGTGTCCTCTCGTAATCTGCGGAGGACGTTATTAATCAAGTCTAAATATGTCATACGAATCGTCTTCCTATTGCTTGAATCATTCCCAATGCTTTAGGAACATTAGCTAACTCTCTAAGCTGCGGCTCAAATAATTCTCTTGAAAACATTTGTTCGGTAATTGGAGCTTGTTGGGCTAGAGCCATAATTAACCCTGTCTTTCCTGGGTCGCCTTTCTCACCTCTTGGCCCAGTTATAATCGTAGGCTGTTCAGTCTGGTCAGATATAACCGTATCTCCTTCTGGGAATACATCTGAAACAACTACGGTGTCATCTCCATTACCGCCCACTACGGTGTCATTTCCCGTACCTGTGGGTAGTTGTGGGCCAATAGCTGGGCCTTCATCAACAGTAACAGAAGGCTGTGGGCCAATAGCTGGGCCTTCGTCTTTTACTGTTATTTCACCCGTACCCTGATTTTCAATTGCAGTACCAGATTCAGTTGCAGCCTGATTGATAGACTCAACACTATTGCCCGTAGCCTGTGCTACCTCACCGACAGATATACCTCTTTGATTAACTAGGTCTACAACATTAGTAATTGCATCTTTGTTGTAAGCACCAAATACATCAAACGCCAAATCTATGAAGCCTTTTAAATCTAGCTCATCTTTATCTGTATCTTTCCAGATTTGATTAGGGTCATCTGTTACAACACCAGGTACTTCTGGAACCAAGTCCACCATTGCTATTCCATCATCTTCAGGCTCAGGAGGGCCAACAAAGTCGTCAGGGGGTTGATAGGCTAGTTGGTTGGTAAATAAATCTTCTACTTCTTGCGTGGCAAGTTGCTCTTCATAATCTTTTGCAAGAGCATCATAAAAGGCTTGAGTGTCAGTACCGCCACCAAAACTTCCAGTAATATTAATTGCGGGGGCAGAGTCATCAACAAATGAAGGCAGGTCTGAAACCTGACTAAACATACCTGTACTTGGATTGTATAGGTATGAAGTTCCTCTTAGTCTGGTAAATGAACCCATTACTCTTCCTCAATCATACTTGATAACAGATACGCAGAGTTGTACTGGAGAACTCCTGAAAGATATACAGGGTCTAACCCTTGCTCTATCTTTTCTAAGCACCACTCATAAAGCTCTGCGTCTG
>Ga0208645_1002974_pt1 | contig 12938 bp, 4 predicted proteins | sample VirMetDEL_Sep_01_FD_184519 | JGI IMG/M metagenome (GOLD analysis project Ga0208645, IMG submission 184519) | Aqueous microbial communities from the Delaware River and Bay under freshwater to marine salinity gradient to study organic matter... | ecosystem: Environmental > Aquatic > Marine >...
AGGGTAACAACCAACATGGCACTTGCCCTATTTGAAAATATCGGCTTAGCGCTTGCTTCGGGTGTTCCTGCTTATATGGAAGCCAAGAAGTTGGCTATGGACGCACGAGAGGCAGCGCAGCAGCGACGTGCCGCAAAAGTAATGGCCGCCCTGGAGGATCAAGAGTTTGCCGCCAAAAACCGCCTTGACGAAATGAAGCGCATCTCTGATGTGTTTTATGATACTTATATGGTCGTGCCGGGCACAGATGGGCAGTATTCAGTTCCTAGTTTGTTTGGTGAGGAAAGAGTCACAATGACGCCTGAGCAGCGTGATTACAGGCTGAGTTCGCTAGAGACCCAGTGGAGACTCATGGCCGCAGGATTTCGGGAAGACTTCCCGCAGTATGCAAACGCCGTGTACTTAAGGTCTCCAATGGACCAAGCAAGACAGATAGATTTGACCATGGAAAGCGACCTTGGTGTGACCGGAGAGACCACGCCTGAAACGACGCCCGAGACGACAACTGAAACGGCACCTACTGCGGAACCTACTGGTACAGGCTTTGATTTTGAAGGTGCTGGCGAAATGCTTCAGCCGTACCTTGGCCCATACATGCGTGCGCTTGGCAAGGGTGTTTACGGGGGCCTTAATGTGCTTAGTCATTTTCTTCCGACTGGGCCTGGAGGCATGTATCCCGCAGACCAACAAAAAGAGTATGGAGGCTGGACTGGAGTCATGAATCAATTTGACCCAAGTACATGGTTTGATTTCGGGCCCGCATCTCAGCCAGATACTCTTGGCTCTAATGCCATAGAAGGCCCTTATCAATGGATTTATGATTTACTTCAATCAGCAAATTCGCAACAAGGGGGAGTCCCTGAGCCCGCACCTCAGCTAGAAGAAGAAGAAGATCTTGACCGAGGCCTTGAAGCCTACCCCCACATGCAACCCCGATAGTAATTATGGAGCCACGCACGGAGCCGCTCACGGACCCAGGCACGGAGCCGCGCACTCCGTCGTTATTTGAAGAGGTATACAGGGCGTATGCTCCCGGTGCTTACCAGCGCTATGGGCTGCCTGAGTATAGCCTTCGGGACAATCAGGGCAACCTCATAGATCCTGATGTTGCTGCTGCCGGTCTTATTCGCAAAGACCTCCGCAGTCGTGGCTATCAGATACCTGATGACGCCCCTTCAAACGCCATTACTGAGCAAGAGCTTGGTCAGTGGCGCGCAATGGTTAATAGCAAGCAGGTGGGTCCTGTTGATGCTTTCCGTTTGCAAGATGCCGAAGACTATTGGGCGCGTTCATATCGCAGTGCTACGGACGGCATTGACCCTATAACCGACGCCGACAGGCAGCGTGCGGTTGAGTCTCTTGATTCCGTAAGTCCAAGCATACTTGAAAGGCTTGGCAATGTGTACGGCAGTTTCATGACCGGTATTGCCGACCTGGTTGAGGGTGGTGAGTTTATTGGGCGCCAGGCCGCACCATTCATGCCGCAGATGCAGGCAGCACTGATTGGCAAAAAAGTTCTAGAGTCTATTATCCTTGACCCGTCTCAGTCGGGTGAGTACAAGCAAGACCTTCAAGGGGTACTACGTGATCTTGGGGATAGGTACGTACTTCCCGAAGATAGAGGCACGTTCCTTGACACCATTTTAGGTGCTGTTGGATACATGACGCCTGCCGTAGCAGCTGGTTTTGCTACAGGTGGTGGTAGTGCGGTTGCATCATTTGCAGGAACGGCGGCCGTCACAGTTCCACAGACGGCAGGTCGCACTATAGAGACCCAGCGCCAGGTAGCGGAACAGGAGGGCAGAGAGGTAACGCCAGAAGAAGAGCAGCGAGCTGGTACACTGGGTGCTGTTGCTGGTGCAGTCTATGCGGCACCTATTGGTCGCGCCTTTGGTGGCGTGGGCCGCGCAGCTCGTACGGCAGCACAGCCGGCAACGACAGCGGTCGCGCGCGCTACGGGCACTGCCGCGCCATACACATATAGGCAACAGCTATCCCGCATCTTTGCAAGCAATCCGCGAGTTGCACAGGTTGCCGATGACTTTTTGGTTGCCAACCCGGCAATGCGACGCCTTAAAAACATGGGCGCTACGTCACTTGAGAACGTAGTTGCAGGCCTTGTTGGTGGCGAGATTGAGGCAGCCGGTGCAGGACGTGATCGCACAAACCAAGAGCGCATAACACAGGCGGCACTAGATGTTACGCTTGGTGCGCTTATTCGTGGTGTTGCCGATCAGGCGCAGTCCGGTCGTATCAGGCAGATTCAGGATAGTGCCATAGACCGTCTAGACGTAAATGGTCTTACAGAACTGCTCGTGCGCACTCGCAATGGTCGCGTACGTAACAAGATCAAGCAGCGCCTTGAAGACATTTCTTCAGGACGTGTAAGACCTCCAGGGCCAGGTGCACCACCGGCAGGACCAGGTGCGCCGCCACCGGGGCCAGAGGCACCACCTCGTGGTCCAGAAGGACCAACCCCAGGACCAGAGGGACCAACACCAGGGCCAGAGGGACCAACACCTGGTCGTGGACCAGCAGGTGCACCACCACCAACAGGACAAGGAGCGCCACCGCCAACGGGCAAAGCTGGTGAAGCGCGTCCTTCATGGAAGCCAAGTCGGGAAGAGGCGAATGGGTACAGGGCTTATAAGAGCGACTTTGCCGACAAGATCAAAAGCATCTTCTTAAGCAAGTTTCAAGAGCTAGTCCGCAAGCGCGTTAGCCCGGTAGATGCAGCTGGTGTTGCATGGGGAAACGTAACGAGCTATGTACAAAAAAAACTTCAGAAGCTACCGGAAAGCAGGCAGGAATACGTCCGCATTTTAGAGCAGTACCATAACGAGATACTGCCGACCCTACAGGATATAGCCAAGCAGGCTACCAATCTTGCAACCAGATCAGGCAAGAGTCCTAAATTTATTATTCAGGAGATCGAGCTTACCCTGCAAGCATTTAGGGAGTTTGATCAAAAAGTGCTGTCCCGTAATCCTGAATGGGATATAGCGCGTGATGCCGACGGGGCGCCAAAGCAAGAATCTGCACCGCGACCAGAGCCTGAATTTGTAGCACCTGAGCAGCCTGCGCCATCAGAGCCAGTAGAGCCAGGGCAACCAAGGCTTGATATACCTACGGCAGAGTATACCTTTGCAGACGAAGCCGCAGCTCCACAGCCTGCACCAGAAGCCCCAGCTCCACAGCCAAGGGCCCTGGGCGAAGCGCAGGTTACCCCGCAAGTCACCCCGCAAGTCACCCCGCAAGTCACCCCTGAAGCTACCCGCAAAGCCACGCAGGATTTGTTAGATACTGCTGAGAAATGGGATTGGGCGAATAGGCAGGATCGCAGTGATGAGTGGTTTTTGGGCGCTAAGACCGGCGGAGGACTCGAGGGGTTCGGAAGGGCTAGATCGGCAGGTGGTTCTCGGTTGCAAGCCCATGGTATGTCCAAGGAGGCTACTCTTTCTGGCGCCATAAATAACCTGATCAACATGGTCAGGAACGGGCTTGATCCAAATCGCGGAGGAGGACAGCTTTATACAGCACCGCTTGTTTCAGAAGGAAACGCAGGATCAGCCGTAGGTACCGCTTCCGGATCGGCTTATGCCGATGGCCCTTTTATGCTTGTTGCGAAGCCGGGCCAGTCTCTGCGCGGTAATCTCGATGGACTAGGAGCCATACTTGTAAACGAAGCTCACCCACAGGTTGCCGAATTAGTTTATGAAGCTATTCGCGATGTTAGGCCTGATATTATCGTCAAGCCATATTCGGAAGCAGATCAAGTAGCTCAGCAACTACTTGCGACGGCAGAAAGCGCGGCTCCACAACCCGCTCCTGAGGCTACCCCGACCAAGCCGGTTCCATTTGAGACAGCGGTACCTGAGCGTCCATTACGCAGTATATCTCCGCAGAACTTTGCGCGGATGTCTGAGGGTAATCGCGCAACTACAAGTGTTGCACGCCTAGCCTATTTTGCGGCAAAGCAGCGCCCTGTAGAGCAGCGCCCTGTAGAGCAGCGCCCTGTAGACCAACCCACTGTAGACCAACCCACTGTAGACCAACCCACTGTAGACCAACCCACTATTCTAGGAGAGCCGGTTACCTGGGGCAGGGCCGAGGTGACGGTAATTCGCGACCAGGGTGTAGACAAGGTTCAGATTACCCAAACTCGGCCTGGAGGCAAGACAAGCACCGAAACGGTTACTCTTGAAAAAGCCGCATCTCTAGCCACGCGTAGGGGAGACAAGGCAGAGGCCATTAAGAGTGCGATTGGTAACTACCTGGCAGCACGCGTCAGTGATGCTCAGTATTACTATGACTTAAGGGAGCTTGCTGAGACCGTAAAAGACTATGGAAAGAGCGCGGATTACTTTGATTTTGTAGCCCGAAACAGCACAGATCCTGCCGAGCTTGTAGAGGCGCGCCGGAAACTTGGCGAGGCTAGCGATCAGGATCTGCAAAACCTGTCCAAAGGAGATGTTTATTTAGCCGACATTATCCGAGATCGTCGCATATCAGTAGAGCACTGGATTAGTGTAGGTGGAAGCAGCAGTATTCTTGATAACAAAGACATCACCAGGAGATTCTTTCAGTACACAAGACAGAACACGCGCAAGCTACTGGCTTCTCGTGATCCAAGCGTCAGAAGGCAGGTACTACAAGATGATGTAAATCCAGAAAAGACAGATATTGTGTCGCAGCCATTTGATTATCTTGACGGTGTTGCAGCTTATGGTATAGCTGAATATGACGCATACGGCGATGTAAGGGAGCTTCTTATTGACCTTGAAGACGCCATGTCCAGGGCAGTGCGCGGTGACATTGAGAGCGTGTCGGGAAGGGATAGGTTAATTGAAGACATAGAGGCCCGATTTGAAGAGGTTACCGGTGTGCGCATGACGCCTACGGTAATGAAAGCCATTGAGCTTGCCAGCGCAGATGGGCGCATTTTCGAGCTTAAAATGCAGCGCCTACGTGAAGCCGACATGGAAGTAGCTGAGATGATGCTTAATGACCAGGCACGCGAAGACATGGCGCGCATGGAGTTAGAGGCAGAGGGCAACTACCTACCTACCTATGACGAGCTCATGGCTAGAGAGGCGGAGATGACGCCTGTAGAGCAGCCTATGACTGCTGAAGAGGTAGCTGCACACGCTGCGATTTATGACGCAGAGCAGGCGATCTTAGACCAAATGAGATCTGATGCGTCTGACGGTATGTTGAGGTCTGATGCGTCTGGTGATAGTCCTTCTGCTGCCATATTCCCGCTTGAGTCGGTTTACACAGGTATCGGAAAACTAGGTGCTGCTGCGGGCGAGACTATCAGCAGCTTAGCCAAGAAGTCTGGCCGGGCGTCCGGATTCTTCCGGATGATGAAGCGCAACCTAACCAAGACCTATGGCCTGGATGAGCGCTTGTTCAAAAAGGTAGAAAGAAGGCTACTGGCTCAGAACGGGTTTGTGCGAACAGCACAGATCCTCACCAGGGACTTGCAGGCTCAGCTAAAAACGTATGGCGTTGATGCTAACAAGCTCAGCTCGCAAGACATAAAGCTGTTCAATGAAGCGCTTGGCGGTAGTGCCACGGCACTGAAAGCGGTGCAGGCCAGGTATCCTGGTGTAGACGTCACACTGTCCAATATGCGCAGTGAAATTGACCGTCTATCAAGACTACTGCTCAAAGACGCATATCTGGAATATGGCAATGGTGACCTGAGGGCTACCATTACGCAAAACGATGGCGTCTACATTCATACGTCATACCGGATATTTAACAATAATGACCGTTGGTATCGGGACGTAGTGTCCACGTATGAACAGATTGTAGAGGGCAAGCAGCCAAGCAAAACTGAGATTGCCGGTCTTATCCGAAATGCAGAAACAGGCCTGGGCAAAATGTATGGTGTGGCGCTTGGCTATGACGATATACTGAAGCTCAGTAGAGGCCAGCTCAACACGATGGCCAAAAAGTACCTTGGAAACCGCATAGCACCACGCAGGGATCAACCACCACGCTGGCAGGATGACCCTGTGTATTTAGCCGTAGCGCAGAGAATCGCAGACATACCTGCACACAAAAGGGCGGCTGTCGTTCGACGGGATCTGTACACGCTTATTGAAGGGTTGCAGCGCGAAACGGGTGATACAGGGGCGATGATTGCCTCGTTTGGCATCATGAACCGCGCAGACAACATTTTCAAGGAAAGGGTCAAGGTGCCACCCGTACTACAAAAACTGTACGGCAAGGTGGAGAACCCAATGGTGCGCTTTGAAGAGAGTATATCCAAGATGTCCTCCCTGCTTGCTGTTGATCAGGCTCTAAACGAGTTTGTGAAGTATGGGATAGACAAGGGCTTGCTCATGCCTAAGCGTGCAGCTGACCCGACACGTGGGTTTATCCCTATCACCGAAAGCGGCGGAGAAGGCACGTGGGGATCACTAGCAAACTACGTCGGTGATCCAAAGTATGTGGACCAGGTGCGCTGGTTTGTGCAAAACTACCAGGCCGCAACGGCGTCATTGGATAAGTTTGGCGCAGCCATTATGCGACCCGCCTACATGGCCGAGACGGCGATTAAGATGAAGCACACGCTGTTCAACTTTGCTGGACAGGTGCGAAACTTTACCGGGTCTGCGCTCACGTCGCTATCCAATGGTCATGCACTAGACGCGTCTTCGCATGCGCGAGCAATCAATGCGCTAGTGCCAGACCTTCCCGGTATCAGAGATGCAGGGTGGAGGGCGCTAAACAAGAAGGATGCTGTTATACTTGCCAAGTACGGCATTGTAAAAGACGGTATCCAAAGGGAGCTTGCCGACCTGCTTCGTGCATCAGGTATAGAGCTAACCGGTCGTCCGGACGAGCTCAATGCAATGGAGGCTGTTACAGCGGTAGCCGGAAGAGCGCTTAAGAAGGGGATACTCACAGCACAGGACTTCTACCAATTTGGTGATGATTTGTGGCGTGCATCAGGCTTCTTCAACAACGCTGAGCTACTAGCCCAAGCGTACTACGGTCGCGGTGTAAATGAACTGCCCCCTAGCCTGCAAGACAGGGTATATGCAGAGGCGTCCGACAGAACGCGTGATCAGTATCCAAGCTATGGCCGCAGGAGCCGTATTGTACGTGATCTAGCTAGGTCACCCGGCTTCACGTCCTTCATCTCATGGCCTACCGAAATGGTGCGCACAGAGTATGGTAAGATTCGTCTTATACAGAAGGACCTTAATAGCGGCAATGCTACACTAGTCAAGGACGCCAAGGGGCGGCTGTGGTATCACTTGCTATCCTATGCGGTAACTGCGGCTGGGGTAAATGCTGTAAGCAGATTCTATGGTACGGATGAGGATAGAGAGCGTGCGTTCAGAGAAGACATTGCGGCACCTTGGGAGCGCACAGGACTGCTCATGTTTCTGCCTTCTGACAAGGGCACTGTCACACTGGTCAATTTGGACTATAACGTGCCTATTTCAATGTTCCTAAATCTACCCTTGTCCTATCAGTATGGAGAGGGAGACGGTCCTATTGAGTCCTTTACGAATGCCTTGTCAACACTTGCAGAGTCGGCACCTTCGCTATCCCTGCAACTCATTGGCGATTTGACGTACAACAATCGCGGAGACGGTAGGCGCATTTACGAGCCCTCTGATTCTGACGAGGTTAAGTGGGAAAAGATTAGGAAAGAGCTTGTTCACCGGATTATGCCTGGGACTAACCTGCGCAATATCCAAGAGGCACTCAATGACCAGCGTGCACAAACCGTGTCGCAGTACAGGCGAGATCCGAAGATTGAGATTGCCAACATGTTCTTAGGGGTAAGAGTCATCAAGCGTGACATCTATCCTTCGTTCAGAGCCAAGTTTACCACTAGGACGGACAGCTATCAGAACAAGCTGCAAAGCGCCAAGAGCACGTTTATCAGCGAAGTGTTCACTGAGGTGGACTCGATAGAGGGCATGCGCGAGGCATACGATTCATACGTGAACAACACGGACGGAATCTATAACGACATCCGTAATAGCGTCGCAAACATGGAAACCCTTGACGTGAGCAATGAGCGCATCAGCTTGCTACTCAGGGATACTATGGGCAAAAATGACGCCGTCGTATTCCGTGGCTTTGCGGTTAGCGGTGGGCAGGTTCCCGGCCAAAATCCACACCCGCATAACATGCTTCCTATTGTGGGCGGCACCGATCTTCGTAGCTTCGAGAGCTTTATGAAGACAGCATTCAGAAACGAGAGCATTGAGGACTACCTGTCTCGGCTTGAGGGCGATGACGTTTCTGCACAAGAAGCAAGACAGCGTCGTGAATATGTTGTCAGAAACCTTAGGTGGCTTCGCGAAGTAATAATTGAGCGCAGCAGAACCGGTCAATAATGGCAACACTACAAGCACGCATTGAGGGATATGTGGGCCAGCTTACGAGCACGGCCACGCTACCTGATGCCCTTGCCGTAGAGGCGAGCTTTCTTATTCGCAATTATAGCGCAGAGCGCCTTGTAGAGTTTGCAAACGTTGCACAGATTGTTGGCAATGAAGGGTTTTCGATAGAGGAAACGCGTGTAGTGAAGGCTTATCGCAATGGCTATGAAGCCACGTTTGTGCCTAGCAACACACGCTTAACCGATCCGGACAGTCTGTACTACGCTACGGCTAGGACGCCTGTCTACGAGATAGACAAGCGAGAAGGTGATTACAAGGTTTACTTACACCCCTATGCCAATGAGTTTGAGCCAGGGCTTGTATACCGCGTGCCCTACCCCAAATCTATATCGCTATCAAGTGCCAACGTCAACGTGTATCCCAACGAGCCCATCATTCCGTTTGAGGCTACTGAGGCTGTTGTTCTAAGTGGTGCTGCTCATGAAATGGCGTACCGCATCAGCAACAGTGTAGCTAAGCTAGGCTCAGCGTTTTACGCATCTCCCACGGCACCTGTGTTGGTACCATCGGCACTGCCCGACAGTCCAGACATCTATAGCAATGCGGTGACGGCCCAGGTGGCAACCGGCATTAGTGGCCTGGACACCAACATTGTGGCGGTGGGCAACATTGCTAATCCTTCCCTGCCTGTTCTTACGCTTGACTTCTCCCCGGTTACGACGGCGCTTGCTGACGACGACTTTGAGAAGTCCCGCAGTGAACTAGACAACCTGCAACAGCAGATTTCAGAGTATGCGAGCGAAGCATCTGTAGTCCTTGACGAATGGAAGGGTTCTGTGGTACAGTCCTATCTATCCAACGTAGAGGCCAAGATCACCCAGGCCCGCTTAAATGCAGACCTTGTAGCCCAATATGCTTCACGGGCAGATCAGACAAACACAGCTAACGAGGCACGCGCCCTGGAAGCACGCTACCGTGACTATGAGATGGAGCTGCAACGATACCAGGTTTCGTTTACCGAGCAGGTGCGAGAGATAGAGCTATTTGCCGCACGGGTGCAGGACGAGGCACAGGCGTATGCTGACAAGGCTGCACGCACGTCTACGGAGATACAGGCGAACCAAAATCAATTAGTTGCATTACAGGGGCTCTATCAACAACAGCTACAGAAACTCGGGTTTGTAGCGCAACCACAGCCTACTGAGTAATGGCAAAGCAGATACGTGTTCAACAGCGGGTTCGTCTGGTAGACGATACAGGCACCACAAAGGTCTATTATGATACCGGCGGTGTAGAGTACACAGATGTACAGATTGACAACACACTAGATACCGTTAGCGTAACAGACATTAACCTTGTGGTTGATCGGGATGTTGATGGGGGAAACGTAGATATAGGAGACTTGCTTTTTATCAAAAACACTGGTGCTGGTGCTGCCAAGATCGGACTTAACGTGGGCACGTCTTATTATCCAATACTGTTAGAGTCTGGAGAGTCCATCGTATGGCGAGTCCACGATGGGCCGGCCAGTCTTGTTGCCCGCGCAACAAGCTCCACGACAACCACTTTGAGCGTAACCATATTTAACACCGCATCCTAATGGCTATAGCTAACGCAATCCCGCAGGCGAGTTCTGGACAAGTTGAGAGTGATGACTACGTAGTAGCCGTCATTGATGGTATTTCCTACCGCTTGCCGATTGAAGAGCTTGGAGACGTGTTCACTAATTATGTGAGCAACCTGTCCAACCAGACGCTTGCTACGGTCCAGGACTTGACGAACTACACGTCAAACGCAAGTAATTATGCGACTAACAGCCTGGGATATAGTAACGACGCAAGTAACTATGCGACGAACTCATCAACGTCTGCGCAGAAAAGCTTTGGTTATGAGTTTGGTGCAAGCAATCATGCTTCAAATGCGCTCGCTAATGCTACGGCTGCTGCGGCAAGCTCAACCCTAGCAGGAGAGCGTGCGGATGCGGCCAACACGGCTGTAACCCTATCCAACATCAATGCCGCTGCTTCCTATGGATTCAGTCAAGATGCAAGTAACTACGCTTCTAATTCGTCCGCTAATGCGACTGCTTCCGCAGCGAGCGCTACGCTGGCCGGTGAGCGCTCCGACGCGGCGAACACAGCAGCGGATGCGTCAAATACAAACGCGGCAGCAAGCTACGGATACAGCCAAGATTCAAGCAACCACGCCAGCAACAGCTCCGCATCAGCGACGGACGCAGCGGCCAATGCTGCGATTGCTTTAAGCAATGCGGTATCAGCACTAGGGTATAGCACGGATTCTAGCAACCATGCAACGAACTCGTCTACCAGCGCTACGCTTGCCGGTAACCGATCAGATGCGGCAAACACCGCTGCTACGTACGCCAATGTCAACGCTGCTGCGTCTTATGGGTTTAGCCAGGATGCAAGCAACTACGCGTCTAACGCAAGCGACAGCGCCAATACGGCATCCGCAGAGGCGGCCGCCATCACCAATGCCAATGTAGATTACATATATCGTGGTATTGGGCATGGAGACTTTCAGCAGCAATACCTGGGCCACCCAACACTCGTACCAATAGCTACTAATGTAGCTGATATTAGTACACCGCCATCCGGTTATCAGTATGTGTTCATGCAACGTAACCGCATGTACGCCAAGACGCCAAGCGGTGCTGTCAAGGAACTAGGTGTGGACCTGGCGCCAGGCGCCTTCATCTTTACGGTAAACACGGCTGAGTCTGGTACGAGTAACGATGACCAGTTTAGCTTGCCACTTTCGACCAGTACCGGCTTGAATGCGGTAGTGGACTGGGGTGATGGTACGGCTGCGGAGACGATTACCACCTATACAAGCAACACGCACACGTATCCAGAAGCCGGTATCTACACGGTCAAGATCACGGGTGACCTCCCTGGGTGGCAGTTTAATAATGGCCTAGACAAGAGCAAGCTCTATTGGGTGCACCAGTGGGGTGCGCTCAATGTAAGTGCTGCTAGTGCATTTTATGGTTGCAACAACTTAGACAGTGATGCTACAGACAGCCCTGTCAACGCAACTACAATGTATCGCGCATTTTATAACTGCACGAAGCTAACAGGCGGCCTAAAAAACTGGAATACAAGCAATGTAACCACGTTTCGATCTTGCCTTCGTGGTACAACACAGTTTAATGGCGACATTACCGGTTGGGACGTAACTGGCTGTACTACGGATAATACTGGCTTTTACTACATGTTTGCTAACGCCAGCCAGTTTAATCAAAACATTGGTAGTTGGGACATATCCGGCTTTACAGGGGGCACTGGCCTTGAGGCCATGTTCGCTGGCGCCTCCAACTTCAACGGCAACATTGGAGATTGGGATACGTCAAACATTAAGTCGCTATTTCAAACCTTCTACCAGGCCTCCAGCTTCAACCAAAACATAGGACCTTGGGACACGGGGAATGTCACCACGCTATATGGCACCTTCTACCAGGCCTCTAGCTTCAATCAGAACATAGATAGCTGGGATACCTCAAAGGTAAGCACGCTATACCAAACCTTCTACGGGGCCTCTAGCTTCAACAGCTATATTGGTAGTTGGAATGTGGCTGGTCTAAGCCAAGGCGGCAGCCCCTTGTCCCGAGCCTTCTACCAGACACCCTTCAACCAAGACATTGGCGGGTGGAATGTCTCTAATGTGCGTGGCTTTAATGAGGCGTTTAACCAGGCCACCCAGTTTAATCAAGACATTGGTGGCTGGGATGTCTCGAACGCTACTTCGTTTAGCTACATGTTTGTAGGCGCCTCCAACTTCAACGGCAATATTGGAGATTGGAATGTAGTGGCAACAAGCCCGTCTAATTATCGCTTTATTTTGATGTTTGAAAGCGCCCGCGATTTCAACCAAGACATTGGCGGGTGGACCGTAACAGACGTAGGGGGCGCTGCTGAGATATATGGCATGTTCCAAGGCGCCTCTAACTTCAACGGCAACATAGGCGACTGGGCCATATCAAACGTTACTTCGCTACAACAAACCTTCTACAAGGCCTCTAACTTCAATCAGAACATTGCTGGTTGGAATACGAGTAATGTAGCCTCCCTATATGCAACCTTCTACCAGGCCTCTAGCTTTAACCAGCCGATTGGCTCCTGGGATACAGGCAAGGTTACCGATATGAAACTTGCATTTATCCAAGCCTTTGCTTTTGACCAAAGCCTTGGCAGTTGGAACATTGCCTCCGTGTCTAATGCTACAAGTATGGATACTATGCTGTATCAATCCGGCCTCTCCAATGCTAACTACTCTTCTACGCTGATTGGGTGGGCTATTGATGCGGGCGTTTATGCGCTAACAGACTTTACGCTTGGCGCAGATGGCCTCTACTACAATTCATCTGCCACAGCGGCTAGGACATCCCTCACAGACACCTATGGGTGGACCATCACTGACGCAGGACTGGGAACGTAATGACGTACACATTTGACAAAGACCGCTTCTACGTGGTCACGACAACGGCTAGTCACGGCCTACTAACGGTAGGTAATGAGCTTGCTACCATACACCCGGTTG
>Ga0208645_1002976_pt1 | contig 12931 bp, 14 predicted proteins | sample VirMetDEL_Sep_01_FD_184519 | JGI IMG/M metagenome (GOLD analysis project Ga0208645, IMG submission 184519) | Aqueous microbial communities from the Delaware River and Bay under freshwater to marine salinity gradient to study organic matter... | ecosystem: Environmental > Aquatic > Marine >...
ACCGACCTCGGCGCCGGCCACGGCGGCATGAGCGGGCGTTATCAGGGCATCAAGGATGTGGCGCTGGAGTACGCGTTCATCTTGCGCGTGCTCGCATAACGTATCCGTAGGAGCGGTTGGACGGCATTCCGCTTTAGCCGCGATATTTGGGGGAATCGCGGCTGAAGCCGCTCCTACAGCCGATCACTCAGCCTTGCGCTGCCCGTCCAGCCCCTGGCTGTTACGGCGCAGTTGCTCATCGAGTTGCGGAATCGGCTGATCGCCAGTGGATTTTGGCGCGGTGCCGGGGAACGTTTGCCCCTGGGGCGGCGGCAAGAGGGGCGCCGATCCCTGGCGCTTGATCGTATTGGGCGTGGAAGGCTGACTGTAAGGCTGTGGGGTCGCAGTGCCCGGCGCACCCGCGCCAGGGGCAGACGGCATGCGCGGCGGTTCCTGAGCCCAGGCCAGGCCGCCAAGGCCGGAGGCCAGAATCATCACGGCGAACAGTGGGAAGCGCATGACAGTTCTCCTGTGCAGCAGGCTTTCGTTCTATTCTGGCAACATATCCAGCCAAGCGTTCACCTCTCGATAACAGGTTCTGCCATGAGCACCAACAACCGTTACTACCTGTCCGCCCAGGCCGAAGAAGGCTACCGGCAGAAAGCACTGAAAATGTACCCCCACGTCTGTGGCCGCTGCGCCCGCGAATTCTCTGGCAAGCGCCTGAGCGAGCTGACCGTGCATCACCGCGACCACAACCACCACAACAACCCGGCCGATGGTTCCAACTGGGAATTGCTGTGCCTGTTCTGTCACGACAACGAACACTCGCGCTACACCGACCAGCAGTACTTCGCCGAAGGCTCCACCGCCAGCCCGCAGTCCGCCAAATCGACCTACAAGGCCTTTGGCGATCTGGCCAGCCTGCTGAAAAAGGACTAGCAGGCAGTGAGCACCGTATAATCGGCGCTTTTGCGAGTACCACCGTGGCCAACAAGAGATACGCCTGCATCGGCCTGTTCAATCCGAAGTCGCCGGAAAATGTCGGCTCCATCATGCGCGCGGCAGGCTGCTATGGCGTCAGTTCGGTGTTCTACACCGGAACCCGCTACGACCGCGCCAAGGATTTCATCACCGACACCAAGAAGGTTCACCAGGATATCCCGCTGATCAACATCGACGATCTGCGCAAGATCCTGCCGCTGGGCTGCACGCCGGTCGCGGTTGAGCTGGTCGATGATGCCCGCGCCCTGCCCGCCTATACCCACCCCGACCGGGCGCTGTACATCTTCGGCCCGGAGGACGGCTCCCTGCAGCAGGAGATTCTCGACTGGTGTGGCGCTGAAGTGGTGTACATCCCCACACAGGGCTGCATGAACCTGGCTGCCACGGTCAATGTGGTGCTCTACGACCGCCTGGCCAAGGGCAACAACACCCGCTCCGGCCCCTTGTTCTGACTCGAACCAGACAGGGGCCAGAGCGGTGACGCTCAACGCAGCAAACGCGTATCCAGCGTCTTCGACGGGCCACCGATGACGTTCTCGGTGATGTCGATGAAGTCCTTGGTGCTGACCTTGTCCAGGCGCATCAGCCCACGGGTGACGTCATCGAGCGACAGGTTGCCCTTGTCCTTGGTCTTCTGCCGGATCTCCCGATCCAGCTCCTGCAACAGCAGCACGGCACGCGCCGTCACCGGGCCACTGGCGTTGTCGGTGCGCAGGCTGTTGACCGGCTTGCTCCAGCGAATCAGCTGTTCGCGGATCTTCTGATAGCGATCCTCGCTGATGCCGCCGGCACGGCGCACCAGCTCGATGGCGTAGTACTCGGCCAGGCCTTCGGCGATCCAGTCGCTGCGCTCACGGCCATAGATGCGGCCGAACACGTGCACCAGTTCGTGCACCAGAGAACTGGTGCCGTTTTCGCTGACCAGCGGGCGGTCGGCATGCATGAAGTAGGAATTGGCCGCCGACAGGCCGCCGCGCCACATCGGGTCGCCAGCGCCAACGATCAGCAGCTTGTCCGGATCGCGCGGGAACACCTGCTGAATCTGCGGCCAGACGAAGGTCAGGAAGGTCATGATGTCCATGCGCCGCACGCCCTCGCCAATCGGCGCGGAGATAGCGACTTCGGTGTCACCCAGGCGCGTGCGACGAGTGCCGAGCTTGCCGGCGAGCATCCAGCCGGTCGGGCGGTCGAACTTGCGCTCCGGGTTGTCGATACGGAAACGATTCTTGCCGATGCGCGGCCAGCCGGTCTCCACGCTCTTCCAGCCCTTGGGCAGATCGAACTGCAGGCGCGCCACCAGATCGGTCTTGTCCTTCTGATCGAGCTTGGCCGCCGGCACCAGGTCGTCACCACGAAACAGCGCCCAGTCCTGGGCCATCCTGGCATCGTAGCGCCCCGGCTTGCGCTGGTGGTCGATCAGCACACGGTAGCTCAGCACGCTCTTGCCCTCACCCGGCTGCCACTTGCCGCGCCCGGCCTGCTCCTGCGACCACTGGCCGTCGGCCTTGAAGTCGCTGAAACGGCCATCTTCACCGAGGTTGAAGTCGAGGCTGCGCACGCGCTTGCCCTCCTCCAGGGTGATGCTGACCTCAGCCTGGTTGCTCTCCGGCAGAAAGCGTATGCGGTAATCCAGATCGACCTTATGCGTGGCAGCGAAGGCCGGCAGACTCAGAAGCAGCAATGACGAGTACAACGGCAAGCGAAGGGACATCGAGCGAAACTCCTGATGCGGAACGTGGCGGCATATGACAGCTGCGCCACAGGGCAAATTCCATGGACAGGCAGCAGATTTGCCACGAAGCCGCGCGGCAATCAACCCGCGCGGAAAATCAGATGATCTTCCCAGTCGTCTTCGGCCACGCTGTTCTCACTGAGCATACGTCCTGATTGGGAAATACGCTCGGCATGCACCGCATCCGGGTCGCCGCAGACCAGGTGATGCCAGTGCGGCAGGTCCTTGCCCTCGCTGACCAGACGATAGCCGCAGGTCGGCGGCAACCACTGGAACTGATCGGCCTGCGCTGGTGTGAGCTGAATGCAGTCGGGCACATGCTTGACCCGGTTGGGGTAGTCGCTGCAACGACAGGTCTGCAGGTCCAGCAGCTTGCAGGCGATGCGCGTGTAGTAGACCGCGCCGTCGTCTTCGTCTTCGAGTTTCTGCAGGCAGCACAGACCGCAGCCGTCGCACAGCGACTCCCACTCGCTCTGATCGAGCTGGGCAAGCGTCTTGCGTTTCCAGAAGGGTTGGAGGTCGGCAGCCATGGCAGCAGTATGGGGCTCGGGCGCAAAGCGCAGCAGTCTAGCGTGGGCAGCACACCGGGCCAAGTTGCGCTGGCCCGACGCCATCAGTAACCGCGGGCGAAATCCACCTCGCCGCGTAACGGCGCGCCAGCTTGCCAGCGCGCCAGGTTTTCGATGAACAGCTCGCTCATCAGCAGCGGGTCGGTGGGCGCCGAGCTGTGACCGGTGAGCAACAACCGGGGCGCCGTCCAGAATGCATGCCCAGGCGGCAGAGGCTCTTCACGGCACACGTCGATGACGGCGGCGGCCAGCTGGTTCTGCTCCAGCGCGGCCACCAGGTCGGCGTCGACCACGGCAACGCCGCGACCGGCATTGATCAGCACGGCCTGCGGGCGCAGGCGGGCGAACAGCCGGGCATCGTACAGATCGCGCGTGGCCGGCGTGTCCGGCAGCAGGTTGACCACGTAATCGGCCCAGGCGACCAGATGCGGCAGCTGATCCATGGCCGCAACCTCGACAAAAGGCGCCTGCTCACGAGCCTGACTGGCAATGCCGCGCAGCTCCACGCCAAAGGGCTGGAGAAAATCGGCCACGGCCTGGCCGATATCGCCGCAACCGACCACCAGCACGCGGCGCCCGCGCAGGCTGCGCGGCAGGCTGTGATCCCAATGCTGCTCGACCTGAGCCGCCAGACGGGCGAACAGGCGCCGCTCATGGGCCAGCAGGTGAGCCAGCACGTATTCGGCCATCACCTGTCCGAAGATGCCAACCGCGCGGGTCAGGCGGTAATCGCGCGGCAGGTCTGCCGCCAGCAACGGCGTGATACCGGCCCAGGTCGATTGCAACCACTGCGGGCGCGCCCCTTCGCGCAGCAAGGGCGCGAGCAGATCGGGCTGGCCCAGCCACAGCTCGCAGTCGCCGGCCAGCGCACGCAGCTGTTCGAGCTGCGCACCGACCACCACTTGCAGTTCGGGACAGGCGCTACGGATACGCTCGGAGTAGCGCGCGTGGTCATGTTCGGCGATCAGCAGGCGCATCGGTCACACCGGATCGTTACGGCGCAGCAGTTCGTCGGGCAGGTGCTCGATGTACTCCTCCTCGGGCGGCGGCATCTGCAGGTGATAACCCTGCTTCTCGAGGTTCTCCAGCACCTGGGCGATGTCCTCGCGGGCCAACTGACGCTCGGGGCTGAGCACCAGATCGAAGGCATGCGCAGGCGGGCCGAAGACGCTGAGCAGCCCTTCGGGTACGCGCGCCAGGGCTTCGGCCTTGAGCACGTAGAGGTACATCTCGTTCTTGCGCGGACTCTTGTAGATGGAACAGATGCGTTTCACGCGGATTCTCCTTCGGCGGCCAGACAATCCAACAGAGCCTGGCCCATCAGCTCCCGGCGCCAGCCGCGCAGGGATTCAGGCAATTGGTACGGACCATTGGGGAAGCCGGTTTTCAGCAAGGCTTCCAGGGTCTTCTTGCGCAACATCAGCTCGGGCACGATATCCAGGCGCTCGCCCTCGCGCTGGCCGACGGCGCGCAGTTTCTTCAGCAACGCCGAGGCTTCCACCGGCAACGGCTCGGGCAGGGCTTCGGGCCACTGTTCGGGCGGCAATGCGGCCGCCTCGCGAATCAGCTCCAGCAGCGTTTCACCGTCCTGACGCACGGTTTTCGGGTGCATGTCCTCGATACGCGCCAATGCCACCAGGTTATCCGGCTGGGTGCGCGCCAGCGGCCACAGCGAATGCTCGCGCAGCACGCGATTGCGTGGCTGGTTGCGCGCCCGCGCCTCACGCTCGCGCCAGGCGCACAGCGCGCGCAGCACGGCCTGCTGCTGACGCGACAGCTTCCATGCCAGCTTGGCCTCGCGCCAGGCATCTTCAGGGGCGACTTCACGGTTCAGATTGGCCACCAGTTCGGCACCGTCCTGCTGGATCCATTCGACCTTCTGTGGCGCCAGGCGCGCGGTCAGGGCGCGATACACCTCGACCAGGTGCAGGACGTCCTCGGCGGCATAGCGCACCTGCAGGTCGGACAACGGCCGCTGCAACCAATCGGAGCGGGTCTCGCCCTTGGGCAGTTCGATGTCGAGCAGCGCCTGCACCAGGCGCGAATAGCCCATGGAGAAACCGAGATTGAGGTAACCCGCGGCCAGTTGCGTATCGAACAGCGGCGCCGGCAGGCTGCCAGTCAGGCGCAGGAAGACCTCCAGGTCTTCACTGCACGAATGCAGCACCTTGACCACGCCCGGTGCTTCGAGCAATGCGGCGAACGGCCGCCAGTCGCTGATGCGCAGCGGGTCGATCAGGTAGGCGCCGTCGCCGCCGCTGACCTGCAACAACCCGGCGATGGGATAGAAGGTGTCGACGCGCATGAACTCGGTGTCCAGCGCGACGAAGGGCAGCGCCTGCCAGGCAGCGCAATGCTCGGCCAGGCTGGCGTCGTCGAGAATCCAGTGAATGTCGTTAGCCACGCGGCTCTCCCGTCTTGAATGCCGCGCAGTATATATGCCCAGGCCATCGCACGGGGCGGCAGCCTGCCGCCGATCAGCGGAACTGTGTAATCTGTGCCGCGCGCCACCTCCGACACGGAAGAACAACAATGCTGAAGAAACTGCTTGCCCTGCTCGTCATGCTGCTGGCCGCAGCGGCCAGTTATCTGGCCCTGAGCCCCAGCCCGATCGATCCACTGCCCTGGGACGCCGCCCCCGCCCCGGCGCTGACGGGCGTGCTGGAGCCCAACGACACGCTGATGAAGGCCGAGCTGCTGGCCCGCGGCCAGGTCCATGGCCCGGAAGACACTGCAGTCGACAGCCAGGGCCGGGTCTATGCCGGCCTGCATGACGGGCGCATCGTGCGCGTGCTGCACGACGACAGCCTGGAAACCTTCGCCGATACCGGCGGCCGCCCGCTGGGCATGGACTTCGACGCCAGTGGCAACCTGATCGTCGCCGATGCCTACAAGGGCCTGCTCAGCATCGACCCGCAGGGCACCATCAAGGTGCTGACCACCGAGGCTGATGGCCTGCGCTTCGCCTTCACCGATGATCTGGACATCGCCAGCGACGGCACCATCTACTTCAGCGACGCCTCCTCGCGCTTCGAACAACCGGACTACCTGCTCGACCTGCTCGAGGCTCGCCCTCACGGGCGCCTGCTCAGCTACGATCCGGCAAGCGGCGAGACCCACGTTTTGCTCAATGACCTGTACTTCGCCAACGGCGTGGCGCTGTCGGCGAACGAGGACTTCGTACTGGTCAACGAGACCTATCGCTATCGCATCACCCGTTACTGGCTCAAGGGCGACAAGGCCGGCCAGCACGACATCTTCATCGACAACCTGCCTGGCCTGCCGGACAACCTGCAAGGCGACCGCAAGGGCACCTTCTGGGTCGCCCTGCCGAGCCCTCGCAAGGCCGATGCCGATTTCCTCCACCGCCACCCCTGGCTCAAGTCGCAACTGGCCAAGCTGCCGCGCGCCCTGTGGCCGAAGGCGATCCCCTATGGCTTCGCCATCGCCCTCAACGAGCAAGGCGAGATCGTGCGCAGCCTGCATGACACCAGCGGCACGCACCTGCGCATGATCACCTCGGTCAAGCCGGTGGGCGACTACCTGTATTTCGGCAGCCTGGATAACGACCGAATCGGCAAACTGCAGATTCACTGAGCCAGCAAGCGGCCCGGGTCATTCTGGCCTGGGCCGCCGGCTCAGACCTTCTGGGCGATCCAGATGGTGTGCCGCGTGCCCCGATTGCCGTGGGCATAGACCTGCACCGCCTCCCCCTTGAATCCGGCCTTGCGTACTTTCTCGGAAAAGGCGCGGTCGGCGCTCGACGACCACACTGCCAACATCCCCTTGGGCCTTAGCGCTTTGGCGCACTGGCGCAGGCCGTCCATGCTGTACAGCCAGTCATTGCCCTTCTGCGTCAGACCTTCAGGGCCGTTGTCGACATCCAGCATGATCGCGTCATAGCGCTGCTCGGCCGCCTGCAGCACCTTGGCGACGTCCTCCTGGATAATCAGCGTGCGCGGGTCGTTCAGGGGATGGCCCGACTTCGCACCCAGTGGGCCACGGTTCCACTCAACCACGCCTGGCACCAGCTCGGCCACCGCAACCTCGGCATCGGCACCCAGGTGCTGCAGCGCTGACGCCAGGGTAAACCCCATGCCCAGGCCACCGATCAGTACCCGCACCTGGGGCCGACTCGCGACCTGCTTGCAGGGAATCGCGGCCAGGGCATCTTCCGAGCCGTGCATGCGCGTGTTCATCAGTTGCCCGCCATCACCGCCAGCAATCTTGATGACGAAGTCGTCACCGTACTCGAACAGATTGAGCGCGCCATCCGTACCGGGGATTGCAGCGGTGTCGAGCAAGACGAAACGTTTCATGCAGACCAAGACCTATGTAGCGAGCGACGGGGCGGGCAGCATGCCTGAATCACGCACGCAACACAGCCCCGCCAGAAACGACGAGGCCCCGCGTTATCACGCGGGGCCCCGAGTCTACTGCGATAGGCTCAGACCACGCCTTGCGCCAGCATGGCATCGGCGACCTTGACGAAGCCGGCGATGTTGGCGCCCTTGACGTAGTTGATGCGGCCATTCTCCTCACCATGGTGGACACAGGCATGGTGGATGTTCTGCATGATGCCATGCAGGCGTTCATCCACTTCACCGGCGCTCCAGTGCAGGCGCATGGCGTTCTGGCTCATTTCCAGACCGCTGGTGGCCACGCCACCGGCGTTGGAGGCCTTGCCCGGCGCGTAGCAGATGCCGGCTTCGACGAACAGGTCCACCGCCTCGAGGGTCGAGGGCATATTGGCGCCCTCGGCCACACAGATGCAGCCGCTCTTCAGCAGCGCACGGGCATCCTCGCCGTCCAGCTCGTTCTGCGTCGCGCACGGCAGCGCGATATCGCACCGCAGGCCCCAGGGTCGCTGCCCCGCCAGGAACTGCAGACCATAGTGCTCGGCCATCTCGCGCAGGCGGCCGCGACGCACGTTCTTCAGGTCCATCAGATAATGCCATTGCTCAGCGCTCAGGCCGCCCTCGGCATACAGCGTGCCCTCGGAATCGGACAGCGAGATGACCCGGCCACCCAGATCCATGACCTTCTGCGCAGCGAACTGAGCAACGTTGCCGGAACCGGAGATCGCCACGCGCTTGTCCTCGAAGCCCTGGCCGACGCACTTGAGCATTTCCTGGGCGAAGTACACGCAGCCGTAACCAGTGGCCTCCGGGCGAATCAGGCTGCCGCCGTAGCTCAGCCCTTTGCCGGTCAGGACCGAGGTGAACTGGTTGGACAGCCGCTTGTACTGGCCGAACAGGTAGCCGATCTCACGGCCGCCGACGCCAATGTCACCGGCCGGCACGTCCAGATCAGCACCGATATGACGATACAGCTCGCTCATGAACGACTGGCAGAAGCGCATCACCTCGCCTTCGCTCTTGCCCTTGGGATCGAAGTCCGCCCCCCCTTTACCGCCGCCCATGGGCAGCGAAGTCAGGGAGTTCTTGAACACCTGTTCGAAGGCGAGAAACTTGAGCACACCCAGGTTCACCGAAGGGTGGAAACGCAGACCGCCCTTGTACGGGCCGATGGCACTGCTCATCTGAATGCGGTAGCCGCGGTTGACCTGCACCTGACCATGATCATCGACCCAAGGCACGCGAAACAGAATGGCCCGCTCCGGCTCGACCATACGCTCGAGAATGCCGGCATCGCGGTAACGCGGGTTGGCTTCAAGGAAGGGCCACAGGCTGCGTACCACCTCTTCCACCGCCTGGTGGAATTCGGGCTGGTCGGGGTCGCGCTGCTTCAGGCGTGACAGGAAAGAATCGACGGACAACGACATGCGGCACCTCGACACCACAAAAACAAAGTGGCCGGCACTCTATCAGGCAGCAAAGCACCAAAACAGATCAAAATGTCGCCTTGATGAAACTTTTCAGTGCATTAATCCAAAAGCATCTGATAAATCCCGTTATAGACGCATCGAAACGCCATAAATTCGCACCAAAATAAACCAGAAACGCACCTTTATTTATCAGACCCATGTCTGGCGCTCAGCAGAAGGGAGTACGGCAAGGCTCGCGCCTGGCCAAGCGACGCTTCGATCCCGCCGTGACGAAGCGCCTCCCTCGCGAAAGATCACTCGGCTGACAAGGCGCTATGATGCGAGCAAACCTTGCTACGACACAGGAGGCACCATGCCACTCGCTCAACTGATCAGCACGGAACAACTTCAACAACGTCTAGGCCAGAACGACCTGCTGGTACTGGACTGCCGCTTCGCCCTCGAAGACCCGGCGTATGGACGCCGCAGCTACCTCGATGGGCATATCCCGGGCGCGCACTTTCTCGACCTGGACCAGGACCTGTCCGCTCCGGTGGTCAAAGGCGTGACCGGTCGCCACCCGTTACCGGACCCGAGCGCACTGATCGAACGCCTGCGCAGCTGTGGTCTGCGCGCAGACAGCCAGGTGGTGCTGTATGACGACGGTCCCGGCGCCTTCGCAGCTCGCGCCTGGTGGCTGCTGATCTGGCTGGGCAAGCGCGATGGCCTGTACCTGCTCGATGGTGGCCTGAAAGCCTGGCGTGAATCCGGCCAGGAACTGACCACCACCCCACCGAGCAACCCACCCGGTGACTTTGCTGCGCAACCCGACAGCAGCCTGGTGCTGACGACCGAACAACTGGCCCAGCGCCTGGGCAACCCGGCCATGACCTTGCTCGATGCACGGGCTCTGCCACGCTTTCGCGGCGAGGTCGAACCACTCGACCCGGTTGCCGGACACATTCCCGGTGCCCAGTGCGCCGTGTTCACCGACAACCTGGGGGCCAACGGCCGCTTTCTGTCAGCACAAGCGCTACGCCAGCGCTTCGACACACTGCGCGGTGAGCGTCCGCTGGAAAACCTGGTGGCCTACTGCGGCTCCGGCGTCACCGCCTGCCACAATCTGTTCGCCATGAGCCTTGCCGGCTATCCGCTGGCGCCGCTCTATGCCGGCTCCTGGAGCGAATGGATCACCGATCCCTCACGTCCAACTGCCACCGGTGATTGACCGGTGGCTCTAAGCACCAATCGAAATATGGGCAATAACTCAAATCCGAAATCAATTTAAAAACAGCCCTTTACGATTGAAATATCGCACTAGACTTGAAAATGAGCGGCTAACCCCGCTCCCGGTGGAGCCTTTATCGAAGAATCCAGACCGTTGAAAGCCGTTGAACAAGGATTGCCAGCGCACGGCTACATGAGCGCAGGACGCCAAAGCCGAGCGAGTTTTTCACCGGTCTGCAACAGCTGCCACGCGCCCGGCATCCACCGGCACCCACCGCGAGGATGCCATGGGAATTGCCGCCTGCGATCTCAGCCAACATGTGATCCGCCCTACCCTGCTCTATCTCGAACGTCATAGCGCCACGGCCGAAGCACTGCTGCTGGGCGCAGCGGCCTGCCAGTCAGCACTGGGCAGTGCACTGGACACACCACAGGGCCATGGCCTGTATCGCATCAGCGAGCAGCACCACCAGATCCTCTGGGACCGTCACCTGGCCTTGGACCCGGAACTTGCCAGCCGCGTGCGCGGCCTGGCCAGCCAGCATGCCTTTCTCGAAGCCCCGCACCTGGAACTGACGGTCAACCTGCGCTACGCCACGGCCATAGCCTGGCTGTTGATCGAGCGCGAGAACCTGGAGCTGCCAGCGGCCGACGATCTGCTGGCCATGGGCCAAATATGGTGCAGGGTTTTTCAACCGCAGGCACGCCAACACGATTTTCTCGACGCCTGGCAGCGCTGCATCGAAACCGCCAGCCAGGTTGCCTGACCGAATCGTCAGAAAATGACGCCTGAAAGATACGCACATAACCAGGCTAATTGTCCGACAATACGCTGTTTTTTCTGGAACTTAACTGCCTTGGCAGGGGTCAGGAAAAACTGTAGCGTGCGCCCCCTCGCCTCACCACAGGAGCCTCCCCCGTGAGCAAACGTCTTCTCAAGACCGGTCTTGCCGTCGCCATCACCGCCACCTCGAGCCATGGTTTCGCCAGCGGCTTCGCCATCAACGAGCAGAGCATTTCGGGTATGGGCACTTCGTTCGCCGGGCGCTCATCGTCCGCCGACGATGCCAGCACCGTGTTCGGCAACCCGGCCGGCATGGCCCGCCTCAAGCGTGATGAAATCTATGCCGGTGCTGCCGTCATTCATGCCAAGACCGATATCAGCCACGCCAGTGCCAATGTTGGCGCCCTGGCACTATCGGGTAGCAACGATGGCGACATGGTGCCGACCACAGGCGTGCCCATGGGCTATTACGTCAAACCGCTGGACGACAAGGTCGCCTTCGGTCTGGGCATCTACGTTCCTTTCGGCCTGATGACCGACTACGAGAGCAACTTCCAGGGGCGCTATCACGCCAACAAGAGCTACGTGCGCGTAATCACCATCCAGCCGACCCTGAGCTACCGCTTCAATGACAAACTGTCGGTCGGTTTCGGCCCCACCTTCAACCATATCGAAGGCGAACTCAGCTCCTCGGTACTCAACCCGCTGAGCCCAGGCAGCAACGATGGCCAGGTGAAGGTCAAGGGCGACGATACCGCTGTCGGTTTCAACGTCGGCATGCTCTATGAGTTCACCCCCAACACTCGCGCAGGCGTGACCTACCATTCGCGGGTGAAGTACGAGCTGGAAGGCGATACTCGTGTTTCCGGTAGCGGCGCTCTGGCTGGAGTGGCCGGCAAGTACGACGCCAATCTGGACCTGACCACGCCAGAGTCGGTGGACATGTCGATCACCCACGACCTGAGCGATGCGCTGACGCTGCATGTCGGTAGCACCTGGACCCGCTGGAGCCGCTTCAAGGAAATCCGCGTGGAGAACGACTCAGCGACGCTGCCAGCCAACCTATCCACCATCGTCGAGGAACAGAACTGGCACGACACCTGGGCGCATGCGGTCGGCCTGTCCTACAAGGTCAACCCGCAATGGACGCTGCGTACCGGTATCGCCGTCGATCAGTCGCCGACCAACAACGTCGACCGCTCTCCGCGCGTGCCCTCCGGTGACCGCACCATCTTCAGCGTCGGCGCTGGCTGGAGCCCGACCCAGGACATGACCATCGACGTTGCCTACTCCTACCTGCAGGAGGAGTCGGTGGACGTGAACCACGCCAGCGATACCCGTGGCACCTACCGCGCACGCTACAAGAACAGCGCACACGGCCTCGGCGCCTCGCTCAGCTACCGCTTCTGATCGACCTAGCCCAAGCGGCCACGGACGGCCGCACGCCTCTGCTCGATCAGGGCTGCGAAGCGATAGCCTGCTCCACCGCGGCGATCAGCTCGGGATCGTCCGGCTTGGTCAGGCTGGAGAAACTGGCCACCACCTTGCCCTGGCGGTCGACCACGTACTTGAAGAAGTTCCAGCGCGGTGGCCGGCTCTGCTCGGCAAGGCCCTTGAACAACGCAATGGCATTCGCACCCGAGACCGGCTGCGGCTCGGTCATGGTGAAGGTCACGCCGTAGTTGACGTAGCAGACAGCGGCCGTTTCCTTGCTGTCAGCGGACTCCTGGCGAAAATCATCGGATGGCACGCCCAGCACTTCCAGGCCCTGATCCTTGTATCGCTGGTACAGCGCTTCGAGCCCTTTGAATTGCGGCGTGAAACCGCAGAAGCTGGCCGTATTGACCACCACCAGCGGCTTGCCGGCG
>Ga0208645_1002980_pt1 | contig 12922 bp, 12 predicted proteins | sample VirMetDEL_Sep_01_FD_184519 | JGI IMG/M metagenome (GOLD analysis project Ga0208645, IMG submission 184519) | Aqueous microbial communities from the Delaware River and Bay under freshwater to marine salinity gradient to study organic matter... | ecosystem: Environmental > Aquatic > Marine >...
AGACCGCCGACGCCTTCGAGGTCTTAGTCGGTCGCTTGCGCCTCGACCCTGGGCGGCTTTGGGCGACGACGACGCCGAAGGGCTTCAATTGGCTACACGACCTCGCGCAAGACCCGAAGACCGGCGTTCATCACGCATCGACGCGCGACAACGCCGCGCTACCTGACGACTTCGCCGACTTCGTCGCCGACCGATATACGACCGACCTCGCCGAACAAGAACTCGAAGGGCGCTTCGTGGACTTGTCGGGCGGCTTGTTTAAACGGGCATGGTTGCCGATCGTCGCCGGCGCGCTACCCGAACCGGCGTCGGGCAAGCGTTACCGGTTTTGGGACCTCGCCGTATCGACGAAGACCAGCGCCGACTACACGGCGACCGCGCGAGTCACAGTCACGACCGACGCCCGGATCGTCATCGATGGAATATGGCAAGGGCGCGCGGCATGGCCGGAGGTTAAGCGACGCATCGTTGACACGGCCCGATCTGAACCCGACACTATCGTCGGGGTCGAGACGATCGCCGGGTTCGAAGTCGCCTTCGCCGAGCTGGTCGAAATGCCGGCGCTGGTCGCTTGCGGCTTGCGGTCAATCAAGCCTTCAAGGGATAAAGCGACGCGCGCCGCGCCGCTCGCCGCGCGAGGCGAACAGGGTAAAGTGTGGATCATGCCCGGTCCTCATAGCGAAGCACTGGTCGGGCAAGCTGTGACCTTTCCGCACGGCGCGCACGACGACCTGGTCGATGCGGCCGCCGGCGCGCTGGGCATGACGGTCGGGTCAATAGGTCAACGCATTAGGGTTCAATCGGCGACGGATCGCCGTCGAAGTAGGAGATCGGTCGAATGGTAAACACAAAGACAATTCCCGTTCAGCTCGCCGAAGACGGTTCAGAGGTCGCGACCTATCGCGGCACGTCGCTTGTCGTCAAGCCGGCCGACTGGCTTCATAGGGCGACGCGAACGGGCATACCCTTTCACATCGGGCGACAAGAGCTAGAGCCGACCCAAACCTTCAAGCCGACGCGCGCGCGCGGTCGGTCGGGCGACGTCGGCGAATACTGGCGACTTGCGACGACTGAACCGCTTGTGCGAAGCGCCGTCGGGCAAGCCGTAAGCGCAATCGCCGCCGCGCCGTGGCGCATCGAACGCCCAAAGCTCCCGACGTACCTTCAAGGCAACGCCGCCGCCGAAGCGGCGCTCGACCGTCAATACAACTTCGCGTCGCGCGTTTGGGCGCGCTGGACCTCGACGGGGGCCGATCGTGTCTGGTCTGATTTCATCGCCGATGTGTTGCAATTCAGCTTGATTTCCGGGTTCTACATCGGCGAATTGACGGCGACCGTCGAACGCATCAAGACGAACGGGGTCGAGCGCGATTATCTCATTCCGGCGCTACCCTTCGCGCTTATGCCCTGGACCGTCGATGAGTGGGTTTTCAGGGGCAATCCCGATTCGGGCATGGTCGCAATCGTTCAAGAGACATACGACCAGATCGACACGTACGGCGACGCGGGGGCCGGCTATAAGGTCATCCCATGGGAAAAGTTGATTCACGTCGCGCACTTGCCGGCATCGAAGGGCGACCTCGAAGGCCGGTCAATCCTTCGCGCTTGCGCCCAGCTCATCCGAATGAAGCAAAAGGCGCTTCAACTTCAGGCACTCGCGACCGAAGTCAACGCCCTGGGCGTCGCCGTCGTCACACAAGACGCCCAGCGCCCGTTGACCGAAGACGCTATCGACCGAATCGAAACGCAGTTGAACGAACGGACCGCCGAGCACGTCGCGCACGTCATCTTTCCGCCGGGCGCTCATAAGCTCGAAATCGTGCGACCAGCCGACGCGATCCCCGATCTAGGACCTCAAATCGACCACCTGGACCGACAGATCGGGCATGCGCTGGGCAACGTGCATCAACTGATGAGCCTTCAAGGGACGGGCTCATACGCGGCCCGAAGCGACGCCAGCGGCGAAGCGCGCGATGCATACGACGCGCTAGCCGACATGCCGGCGCGCGCCGCCGAGCGGTTGTTGCGGCGCTTCCTTATTCTCAACTTTCCAATGGACGCCCGAATGGGGCTCGTCTTCGCGCCGAACGTTGCCCATGCCGTCGTCGAAGAGAAAGACAACTCGAAGAGGGCTTCGACGCTCGCGACGCTCAAAAACGCCGGGCTGATTACGCCGACCGCTCAAATCGAAGCCCAGCTCTTGAAAGAAAACGACCTCGCGCAAGGCGTCATCGACGAAGAGGGCTAGTCGGGCTCACTTGACGATTGTAAAGGCGCGCCCTAACTATAAACCGAACGTTCGGTCGGTTTGAGGAGTCATGGCACTTACGCCCGTATCAAGTTCAAACGTCGATAGCGTCGGCACGTCGGGTAAAGACCTCCGGGTCATTTTCCGAAATGGCGGCGTTTACGACTATATCGGCGCGGCGAAAGAGCTTCGTACCATGCTCGCCGCGCGCTCGAAGGGCGTCTATCTGCATTGGCTTATCAAGGGCGTTTATCCGTATAAGCGCGTCGCTCAACTCGCCCAGCTCGCCGACGGTCGCACGAAGGCCCAAACGCCAGCGCCGAAGCGCGACCGGATCAAGGGTAGCAAGCGCAACCCGAAGGGGTCGGCGGCGACGACGCGCGGCGGCATCGAAATCGACGCGGCGACCGAAAAGGCGTTGCGCAACAAGGTCGAGGACCTGAAAGGAAAGCGGCGCGTTGACATCGGCACACTGAAAGCCGTTTACCGGCGCGGCGCTGGCGCTTTCTCGACGTCGCATCGGCCCGGAATGACGCGCAATCAATGGTCGATGGGGCGCGTCAACGCCTTTCTCAAGCTACTGAAGACGGGTCAACGTAAGAAAGCCTATACGACCGACCTCGACCTCTTACCGAAGTCACACCCGCAATCGACGCGACAAAGCGAGGACACGGTAAAGCCCTTGCCGTCGATGCGTCGCGCCGCGAAATGGGCGCTCGAACAACGCGCCGCCGCGCCGCCGAGCAAGCGCGCCGGAACGCCGGTCGGCATCGCCCGGGCGCGCGACCTGGTCGCCGGTCGCCCGATGAGCGTCGAGACGTTGAAGCGCGTTCGCGACTTCGTCAACCGAAGCGCCTCGACCGCCGACGCCCAGCCGCCGCGCGACGAAGCCGGCGACGTGCCGAAGGCGAAACAGGCGTTAGGGCTATGGGGCGCGAGGCGCGGCAAGTCGGTCGCCGAATGGGCCGCGCGTCAAGTTCGCCGATTGGAGTCGAAGAAATGAGAACTGGTCTAGTCCTCACAGTGCCGGGCTTGCCGCCCAAACCGAAAGACCCCGGCGGTCGTCTTGTCCGTTGGGTCTTGCTCGCGCAAGCGCCGGGCTTCGTCTATCGCGGCGAAGAGTTCAAAGTCGACGGCGAATGGCTCGACGAACGGGTCGGCGAATATCGCCAGCTGCTCAAAGGCGACTATACCGCGCCCTTGTTGCGCGAACATGATAGGGACGGCGAGCGACATGGCGACATTCTCAAATTGCAACGCCACTCGATTGACGGTAAAGACTCTCTTATCGCGGCAGTTGCTTTCGCGGACCCCGACGCCGAAGACAAGATCAAGCAAGGTCGCATCAAATACCTTTCGCCAGCGTTCGGGCCCGTCGAAGATGACAGGGGCCGGCGCTTCGCTTTCGCGTTGCGCGAGGCGTCGCTTGTTGCGGCCCCTCATCAGAAAAACATGTCGCCCGGCGATACGCACGTTTTGGGCGGCGAACTTAAGGAGGGCGACATGCCCGATCATTACGACGACAAGTCGCCCGAAATGATGGACGACGACAAGCCCGAAGCGCGCCTCGACATCCTCGAAGCGAAGGTCGACAAAATGGCGACGGCGCTCGCCGAGCTGGCCGAGCTTAAAGAGCTGATGGAAAAGGCGCTGGCCGAAATGCCCGAAGAGGTCGCCGACGACGTCGAAGAGGTCGCCGCCGAAATGGGCGAGGTCGAAGAGGACGCGGCGATCGTCGCGATGCGCGAAGAGCTGAACCAGCTCCGCGAGCAACGCGACCGCGCCGTCTTCGAGCAAGTTCAGCCGGCGTCGTTGACCTGGACGCCCGGGCTCGCCGCGCTCATCTTCAATGTGTGGCGTGACGACAAAGACCGTGTCGGCGCGATCCTCGCCGATGCGACGCCAGCCGAAGCCGCGCCCGTCGTCAAGATGAGCGAGCCGGCCCCGTCGAACCCATGGGCCGTGCGCTTGTCCGAAGACACCGCGCCGGTCGAGGCCGAAGCGGTCGCGTTGACCGACGACGACATCGAAGCGAAGGCGATCGAAATGGCCGAAGGCGACCAGATCAAAGCCTACGAGATTTATAAGCAACTCAAACGCGCCGCTCTCGCGCGCAACTGAAAAGAGGTTGAACCATGTCTGACAAGACCACTACCATTCTGGGCGTTGCCGGCGCGGCGTTGACCGCTTATCGCTTCGTCGCCGTTGACGGCACCGATAACGAACGCCTCGACCCTTGCGGCGACGGCGCGCGCGCGCTGGGCGTTGCGGTCGCCGCGTCTGCCGCCGCCGGCGATGAGGCGCTGGTCGCGATCGAAGGTTACGCGCTCGTCGATTTCGGCGGCACGTGCGAGCCCTACGACGAAGTCGCCAGCGACGCCGACGGTAAGGCGATTCTCGCGAACACGACCAACGACTACATTTTGGGTTACTACGCGCCCGAACCCGTTGACGGGGCCGTGAACGACATCGCCAGCGGCGAGCGCGGTCGCATCGTCCTTTACAGCTACAAAGGCAACCAGGTCCCCGCGCCCTGATAACGACGTCTAGCATAGGAGCATAGACCATGAGCATTCCATACGCAGTGACAGACGTCGATATCAATCGCGTCTCGAAATCCTTCGTTCAGTCGTCTCTCGGCGACTTCGCGATCTCGACCATGCCGAAGGCGCTTTGCCTCGACCGGTTCACGGGCCGCTCGAACAAAACCGACTACGACCTCGCGTCGCTTTCGAACGCCTTGCTCGAAGGGACCAACCTTCGCGACTGGTCGCCCGGCATCGATCCGCCGGCCCCTGGTACGCTCGACGAAAGCGCCGTGTCGTTTACGGTTCGCATTCGTTCGACTCAAAGCATCATTCGCCCGATGAAGCGCGGTCAGACCATGGAGCACCGCTTCGCCGACCTCGAAAACAACATCGTCCCGATCCAACTCTCGAAGGTCTATCAGGCGCACGACGCCGACATCGCGGCCGCGATGACCAACGGCGCGCTCTTCGACGAAATCGCGTTCACGGGCACATCCGGCGAAGGTCTCGACCAGCCGACCGACTACGCGAACCAAAACCCCGTGCGCGACATCGAAGAGAACCTGGTTCTGCTTCGCCCGTACTCGAACTTCGCCGGGCTCGAACTCCGTTGCTACATGTCCGGCAAGGTCGCGAGCGTGCTTTCGACTCACCCGGCCTACACGGGCGGCGGCACGGGTTCGGCGGTCGCGTCGGGCTTGCCTCGCGCCGACTTCATCAGTCGGTTCAGCAGCCTTCACGGTTGCAAGACCTTCGTGTTCGACAACCTCATCAACACCGCCGCACTGGGCGCGAGCGCGACGATCGTCGAAACCTTCAACCAGACGAACTCCGGCGCGGTCCTCTTCTTCGGCTTGTTCGATACGCGCGCCGCGTCGTTCGACTTGCGAAGCGAGAACACCAACGACGCGCCCGACGGTTGCTTGGTTTGGGCGTCCTCTCAGGACCCCCGCGTTGACCAGTACCTCGACGAACGCAAGCAAGTTCAGGAGTTCTGGGGCCGTTGCGGATACACCATCTATTCGCCGCGCGGTACCAGCGCCGGCCCGGCCGCCGACCTGGGCTTCTTTATGAAGGCCGTTACCGCCGGCGCGTCACTCGGCATCTTCAAGACCTGATGAATGAGCCGGCGGCGACCTGGTCGTCGTCGGTTCAACCCTTCGCCCTTCGGCGCGCGCGACCAGCTCGCCGAAGGGCCGCGCACACTTGGAGGCTTGCGACATGGCGACCGTGCAAACATTTGGCGTTGACGCCGACCGAATCCTCGCGAGTCTTCCGCAAATCATCATCGATTCCGGCACGGGTATTCTACTCACGACCGCGCGCGCGACGACGTTGATCAACGCCGAAGCGGCTCGAATCAACGGGCTCATCGACGGCGCGTTCGGGTCGGGTACAAGTGCCGAGATCGCGACCGATACGGCGAGCGTCGAATACGCGAACGCCCAGCGCCTGGTCGTCGCCGCCGCAATTCCGCCGATCCTTCGGGCGTCGCATCATCCGACGACGATTGACGCCGATACGCGCGCGTTACTCGACGACCTCGCCGCCCAGCTCGACCTATTGATGACCGACCCGTCGCGCGCGCTGGGTCGCATCGACGCGACCAGCGTTAGCGCGCCTCGAACGCGCTTTGCCGACCTGGGCCTCTCGACGACCTTGACCGCGAAGAGGGCGCGTCGCCGCTTCGACGGGCGCTCGAACTTGCTGGGCGTTGACGAAGGGGGCTTCGAGTTTTGAGCATTAAAGGTCAAGACGTCTTCGTTCGCGCGCTCGATCGCTTGCCGACCGACATCGACGAAGAAATGGTCGAGGTCATCGACGAAGCGATCGTCGGCGAGTTCGTTCGCCAGCGCGCCGAAATCCCCTTCTATGAAGGGCGACCATATACGGACAAATACGGGCGGCACGGGGGCCCGTTGCGCGATAGTTTGACTTCGACGACCGACCCCTTTCATCAAGTCGGCATCGTCGGCAATGCCGTCGAGGTTCGCACACTGGTCGAATACGCGAAATATAACGCCCTACCAGAGCCGGACGAACGCGCGGTCGAGGTCGCTTTGACGCGGCTTATGTTGAACCGCCTTCGCGATGGGGGTGCTAAATGAGCATCGTCATTAACCAGGGGCACTACACCTTGTTGAAGACGGCGAAGGCCGTCATTCGCGACAACTTCAACGCCGCGCGCACGGCGCTTGTCGGCGAAGGCGTTGACGACTATTTACCCGACGCCCGGCAAGACGGCGCGACACTCAACGGTCGCAATGTGTACGTTTCGCAAGGCGACCGAATACCGCCGCAAGCGACGCAATATGTTCTGTTAGCCGCACGTAAAATCGGCGAGCCACGAAGAACGGCGGCGCTTGCGGTCGAGGACCAAGATTTCGAGCTGGTCGTGTTATGCGGCGTCAAGGGTTACGTCCTCGCCGCTTCGGGCAACGACCCGGCCCCGACGCCCGAAGATGCCGGTTGGCAAACCGCCGGCGTCCTCGAACAGATTGCGAGCTACTGTTTGAGGCGTTACCTTTGCGCGGCGACCTCTTCGAGCGCGTACAACATAACGCCGACGGGAAGCGACCCGGTACCATACAATCGGCGCGACCCGGCGCGGTTCGCCTACACTTCGCGTTTCACGGTTACTATGCGCGTCCTCGACGCAAGGGGATTATAAATGAGCGAGTCAAAACTAATCATTCCGGCGATCGGTAAAGTCCTCGCGAAGGTCGAATCGACCAGCGGCACTAAAGAGGCGCTGGTTGACGGCGACGCGGTCTTCTTTGAAGAGATCGAATGGCAATACGAAAGCGACAATATTCAGCGGTTGCCGCTTGCGCCCGAACGACACGGCGTTCGATCGGTCGAGGGGCCGACTCGAATCAGCTGGTCGGGCTCGACTGAAATGGCGTTGCCCGACCAGTTCGACACGGCGAGCGACGTTCCGCATCCTGATGTCTGGTTGAAGTCTTGCGGCTTCGCGCGCGAGGACTTCAGTTCAGTCGCCCATGAGGTCGCGTTCTACGCCCTTCAATCGACGAACCATTCGAGCATTTCGTTCGAAGCCTACGAATACACCGCCGACGGCCTGGACGCCGATTACATTCAAGCGCGCGGCGCGCGTTGCGGTTGGGAATTGTCGATCGTTGACGGCGAGCGCGTCAAACTCAACTTGACGGGCGGTCTTGCGACCGAAGCGGCGACGGCGTCGCAAACCTATCAAGCGGCGACAAGCGAGTCGAAGGCGGTCACGTACTATACCGACAAGCCCTTCGTCGCGAACCGTGGGGTTTCGAGCGTCGAGCTGGTCAACCTGACGAACGACGACGTCTTCGGCGGCGGTACGCCCGGTTCGCCCAGCGGCTTGTTTCAGGTCGTAAGTGCGACCTTCAACGGCAATATGGAGCCCGAAGAACAACGGGGGCTCGGCGCGTCGCGTAACCGGCTCGGCGGCGCTGGCCCGGTTACGGGTACGGTGATCATCGAAGAGGGCTTGATTAGCAACGCGAGCGCCTTCGACCCCTACGCCCTTCGCCGCGACGCGACCCCGCTCGAATTCCGCTTCAAGATTGACCAGACCGACGCGACCGGCGACGCCACGTTCTTCGCGGTCAACGCCTACGTTCAGATCGTCGGCGTCAACCATACCGACGCCGGAAAGCGCCGCGTCTATGAGCTTGAAGTCGAGGTCAAGTATCCCGAAGACGCGAGCGACGGCGACCCGGCGGTCGGCGCGTCGCCGTCGCAAGTGTTTGACTACGCGGCGAACAATGGGCTTTACGTCGATATTACGCCGACGATCGTCGGGGTCTTCGCGATCACCTTCTACAGGGACGCCAGTTGATGAGTTACTTCAAGAAACGCGAGCGCATCTTCGCCAGCCTGGACGCCGACCGCGTTGACCCGGCGACCTTCGTACCTGAAAGCAAGGATCACCCTTGCTTTGTGCTGGTCGCCGTCATCACGCTAGCAGGGGCCGAAGCGATGTCGGTACTTCAAGGTGACTCGCCAGCCGACAACATTCGGGCAATGGCGGCCGGCGCGGCGGTCATCATCGAACGCCTCGAAGGGCGCTGGGATTACTACCCGGGCGGCGGCGCTGACTGGCCGCAACGTTGGGCCGACGCCGACCACGAAGGGCGTTGCGCTATGGCGCGCGAATTCGCCGCCGAAGAGCTGGTCGCGCTCGCCAGCGCATCGCAACGCAAGACGACGTTGACCGACGCCGAAAGAAAGGAATCGTAAGGGGCGTTCGCCTTATCAAGTCGGGGGCCGGGTCGGCGGTCGCCCGATGCGTTTCGCCCTTCGTGCTATGGCACTTGAACCTACATGCCGACGTCGCGCCCGAAATGGGCGGCTTGATTCCATGGCGCAAAGGCGCATTATATGACCAGCCGGCGCGCGAGGTCCTCGCCCAGCGCGCGATTAGAGCGGCATGGAGCGACCTACGGGCGAAGGATCGCAAAAAGCGCAAAGGGTGAACTATGGCCGGGTTCGACATCGTTGCAAACGTCATCGTCGCCGGCCTGGACCAGCTGAAAAGGCTGGGCGACCTCGCGAAGAAAGCCGGCGACGAAGCAAGCAAGGCCGGCGAAGAGGTCGAGGGCCTGGGCGAAAAGGCGAAGGGCGCTGGCGAAGAGTTCGAGGGGGCCGGCGAGAAAGCGAAGGGCGCTGGCGAAGAGTTCGACGGGGCCGGCGGCAAGTCGAAGGGGGCCGGCGAAGAGTTCGACGGGGCCGGCAAAAAGGCGAAGGGGGCCGGCGATAAGCTCGAAAAAGCCGCGCAACAATTTCGCGCGATGGGGTCGGCTGGTACCTTCGCCGGCGACTCGCTCGAACGCTTTAGCATCGTCACAAGCGGCCCCATGGGCGCGGCGATCGCCGGCGCGGTCGTCGCCTTCGCCGGGCTCAAAGTCGCGATCGCCGCAACACGGGCGGCGGTCAACGCGCTGGTCACAAGCGTTTCGACATACATCGAAACAAGCTTGCCGCTTCAACGCTCGCAATCAAAGCTGAACGCGCAATTCAAGACCCTAGCCGCAACCTTCGGCGCGGCGCTCATCGGCGGCGAATCCTTCGGCAAGGTTATGGAAGTCGTCGGCGAAATCATCGACAAAGTTACCGACTTCGTCGTCGAAAATAATGGCGTGATTCTTAAGTTTACGAAGACGTTTTCGAGCGTCGCGAAGGTCCTCATTCAGATCTTCCTAGGCATCATAACCGGCATCACCGCGCCGATGACCGGCATGGCCGATTTGATCACGTTCACCATTAATAAACTGATGGCGAACTTCGCGCTCGTTCAAATGGACATTCTAGAAATGACCATGGCGCTACCCGACGCGGTCAAAAAGGCGTTTGGGTTGACCGACGACGCGCTCGCGAAGGAATACGCATCGGCCGAAAAGCGCGCCGCCGCCGGCGCGAAGGGCGCTGGCGATGCATTTAAGAAAGGCTTTAGCGCTAAAATGCTTGAGGCCGCCGGCGAGGTCAACAAGGCCGTAACTCAAATTGACGCGGCGATTCAACAACTGACGCCCAGCGCCGGGCGCGTTACGGTCAAACCCGAACCGGTCGGCACGCCAGCCGCGCCGACCGACCAGCTCTCGCCCGACCGGATCACACTTCAAAGCTTCTTGCCGATAACGGTCGCGCGCCGGTCGCTTGAAATCGCGCAGTTGCGAAAGCAAAACGAAAAAGACTTCGGCGAAATCAATGCGTTGATGGAAGCTTATATGCAGAAAGCGAACGCGATCGCCGCGCAAACCCTTCGAGGCGAAGCGCGCGCGCGCGAGCTCGACAAGATAAGCAAGGCGGCCGAAGACCTCAACAAGCGCCTGGACGCCGCCGACGAAGCCGCGAAGGACCTCGCCGTCGGTTCATTGAGTCAACTGGGCTCATCGATCATGCAAACAATGGGCGCGTTTACCGTCGGCGCGTCGAGCCTTCGAGACTTCGGCGACGCTATGGCCGATCTCGCCGCGCGCATCGCTTCGGACTTCGGATCGTTGTTCATCAAGCTAGGGGCCGGCTTCGTCATTACGCCCGGTTCGCAAGCCCTGGGCGCTGGCATGATCGCCGCCGGTCTGGGCTTGCAATTTCTTTCCGGCATACTGGGCGCGAAGGGTAGCGCAAACGCCGGCGGCGGCGGCGGCGGCGGTCGAGCGGCGGCGGCCTCGACCGACAACAGCATCGCGCGCGAGGTCAGTCGGTCTCTTCGACCTTCGGGCGACGACGGGCCGGCGGTTACGAACATCGAAGTCGTCATCGGGGGCCGGTCGATTCAACCCGAAATGGTCGGCATCATCGACGACATCGTTCGTCAACGACGGTCGCGCTATTTGGGCCGGCGAGCGGGGATTTAGACCATGTCAGATTTTACGCGATGCGCGTTCAGCTTGCCCTATAAGGTGACGACGGCGACTCAAATCAGGTTGACGTTGACGAACTCCGCGATCGGCGCGACGACCGTAACGGCGACGGCGGCGTTCGGCACATATTATAACGACCTGGACGTTTCCGGCGTTGTGCTCGGCGTCAACCTCTTACGACACTTGCTCGACCAGCTCGAAGCCGAAGAGGCTATCGCCGGCACGAACGGCACGTATATTTTGGTTCTTCAGTCGGGCGACTATCGGGGCCGGTACACAATCCAGCGCACACAAGGCGACACCGCCGACAATGTCGCGAGCCTCGAAATCCTCGCCGGCGGCGAGGTCACAATGCAAACCTTCGGCTATACCTCGACCGCGCCGACGCCGACCAGCGGCACGGCAAACCCGGCGGTCTTCGAAGCGCCGAATCGCGCCGCCGGTCATTGGATCATAGACGACTATCCGGGCTTATGCGCTGGCGACGAAGAGGTCTTCGAAACGACCGTCTTGTCGGCGACCTCGCCCGACGGCACGACCGCGCGCGACACTTACGGCGACGTCACTCGAAAGACGATCATGTTGATGACCTTGCCGGCGGCGAGCGTCTTTCGGTATTGGACCGACGACGCCGACTTCGCTTCGGGTTTGGGTTGCGCGACGGGCGACCCTAACGCCAGCCTGGACGAACTTCGGCGGCTATGGTCGAGGCTCGACGCCGACGTCTATTGTCGGTATACGCCGAACATCGGATCAATTTCGACCTTCGTTCAGCTTCAACCCGGCGCGCGCGACGAATGGCTCGCGCGCTTGCCGGCTGAGCGCGTATCGTCGAACCCCTTGCTCTACGATGTGACCTTAACCGCTTTTGTGGTGAGCTAATGCCGCGCTACTTACATGCAATCAAGGTCGAGGGCCTGGGCGACGTCGAAGCATCGACCGCGACCGACAAGCGATATCGCATCGGCTACGGGCGCGCGCTTATGGACAATGCATCAAGCGCCGACCCCGACGGCTTGCTCATCGACGGTTTGTTGATGTGGCCTTCGGAGTTGAGCGCCGACGTGGACTTTCGCGAAGGGTCGTCGAGCTTGTCTTCGCAATCGTTCAGCCTTCGGGCGACGACGACGACGCGAGGTCTATTCTATAGGCTTCGGCACGCTCTCAGCGCCCGTCTAACGGCTTCGATGACGGCGACGCAAACAAGCATCATCGTCGATACGGGAAGCCTTGACGGCGCGTATACGCTCGAACGCGAGCGCATCGACATAGACGGGTCAACACAAACGCCGGTCGTCGGCGGCTTTTCGTACACTTGCGCGCGCGGCGCGCTGGGCACACTCGCCGCCGCGCACGGCATCGACACGACCGACGACGTCGAACTGTACCCGACGCTACACACACTCGCCGGGCGGCTGGTCGAGCTGGTACGCATTCCGCTTGATGCGTCGAGCGTCTATACCGAAGAGGTCGTCTTATGGTCGGGCATATTGCGCGAGGTCTCGACCGGCGACACGGGTCTAACGATAGACCTCGAAGTCGATAGCTTGCTGGGTCTTGTCGAAGAACAGCGCATCTTAACCGACCGCTTTCAAGGCGAAATGTCGGGGGCGTGGTTAGACCCTGAACGACCGCGCCTCGACCGGCTAGGGTTTAGCATCGTCGCCCAGCGCGCGCCGGCGGCCGGGTCGGGCGTTTCGAGCGACCCGGTTCAAGCGCTATTCATGGTCGGCGAAGACTTCGTCGCGCGAGGCACTTACGACCTGGTCGAGCGCGGCGCGGCG
>Ga0208645_1002983_pt1 | contig 12918 bp, 10 predicted proteins | sample VirMetDEL_Sep_01_FD_184519 | JGI IMG/M metagenome (GOLD analysis project Ga0208645, IMG submission 184519) | Aqueous microbial communities from the Delaware River and Bay under freshwater to marine salinity gradient to study organic matter... | ecosystem: Environmental > Aquatic > Marine >...
CCTTTGAATCCATCGAGGGACTCTGACCCATGGCAATTCTCCGAGGCGAACAAGGTTCTGTTCAGTTCGACGCAGCTGGCAGCACTAACGCCACCATCGTTGGCACCCGCAGCTGGAGCCTGACCACCACCAAGGAAACCTTGGATGTCACCGATCACGGCGACACCTTCCGCTCTTTTGTTGGCAGCCTGATCTCCGGTTCCGGCACCGTCGAGCTGGTTTATGACCCCGACGCAACTGGTCAAGCAGGCTTCTTGGAAGATGTGCTGACTACTGCTGACCCTGCTGACGCCACCTTCGAGCTGTTCACCACCGGCTCGACTTCCGGCTCTGATTCGGTCAGCTTTGCTGGCATTATCACCGACATGGAGATCAGCTCCACTGTTGGCGAACTGGTTGTTGTCAGCTGCAACTTCATTACCAGCGGTGCTATTACCGGCAACCTTGAGTGATGAGGTGTAATATCAGAGCGATTAAATAGGCTCTGATGGCAGGCACCAAACGTACTGTGGATTTGCTGGTTGAGGCATTTGACCTCAGCCAGCGCCGCAAGTTTGTTCTAAAGAACGCCGCAGGGGAGCCTGTGGTGGATCTTTATTTCCGTCCGATTACCCGCGCTGATCGGAAGAAAGCGCAGTCGCTTGCTGGTACTGAAGAGGCGCTGGACATTAGCACTCAGATGCTGTGTCAGATGGCTGAGCTGCAGGATGGCAGCAAGGCTTTTGCTTCTGCTGACGCACCAAAGCTCCAGCGTCAGCTGCCTGAGTCTGTCCTGAACGAGCTTGAGCTGTTCTTGTTCGGGCTTGGTGAAGCCGAAGAGCTCGAAGCAGCAAAAAACGACTAGCGCAGGACAACTGGCTCTTTTTTGAGTTCTTCCTGTCCTGCGAGCTTGGCATGACAGTCAGCCGTCTACGGAGCGAGCTGACTGATGCCGAGTTTGTTTACTACGCCGCCTATTTTGAGGTCAAGGGCGAGCGCGAGAAAAGGGAGATGGAACGCGCCAAGATGAAGCGTCGGTAGCATGGCGTTATGGCGGGGTGACCAGTGGCAGAAGCTAATGTCCGGCTAACAGTTGACGCTCGTAATGCGGTCCAGCAGCTGCAACGGGCTAATACTGCAACTAGAAATCTTGACACAAGCGTCAAAGGGGTAAGCCGTTCAACCGCTACCGCGACTGCAAATATTCAGCGATTTGGTATTGCGTTTCGGTCTGTCATCGGTCCGATTGTCGCCATTACTGGCGCGGTTAATTTGGCAAGTCGCAGCTTGAGGGTGCTTGGTGAGCGCCAGGCTGATGCGGCTGCACTTCAGAATGGCTTACAAAAGGTTGGCGCTGCATCTGGCGAGCTTGAGCGTCTGGTTGGTGTTGCAGACAGGCTTGGGAAGGCGACTTTATTTAATGAGGAAGACTTCACGAAGGGCTTTGCCCTGTTGACGAGTTTTCAGAGCATTGGCGTTTCAAGTTACGAACGGGTTGCAAAGGCTGCGGCTGACGTGGCGCAGGTCACTCGGCAGGACGTTGGAAGCTCACTGCTTCAGCTAGCAAAAGCTTTGCAGGATCCTGAGCGCGGTCTGACAGCTTTGGCTCGATCTGGCACGCAGTTTACCGATCAACAGAAAGAGCAGATCAAGGAATTAGTCAAGAGCAATAAGCAGCTAGAAGCTCAAGACTACATTTTGCGTGAAATTGAGAAGCAATACGGCAACGCCGCTGAAGCTGCCGGTAGCGCCGGATATGCGGGTGCTGTAGACAGCCTGCAAGAGAGCTTCAGGGACTTTCAGGAGCGCCTAGCCGAGGGCATTCAGCCCGCTGTCACCACTGTGCTAGGCAGCATGTCCAAGCTGTTCGACTTGGTTTCCAATATTCCTGTATCTGTTGGTCAAGCTACTGCAACTGTTGGTTTACTTGCTGGCGCATTTATTGCCTTAAAAAAGGCGATGGAATCAGCGATTGGTGTAAAAATTATTTCGTTCATTACACAGCAAATCGCTCTTTACAGGACATTTGGCGGTGCGATTTATTTTGCAGCCGCAGCCCAAGGGGCAATGACGACAGCAACCAATTTGCTCAAGGTTGCTCTTTATGGTTTGCCGCTCGGAATTGTAGCGCTGGCGATTCAAAAGTATTACGAGCAAGTCGCCACAGCTGAAGCCCGAAACATTTCATTTGCCAATGCTCTTAAAAGCACTAATCAAGAGCAAATTAAAGCGGCGATTGCAGCGGAAGAGCACACGCAGGCATTGATACGTCAGCGCATTGCGGCGCAGCAGCTTTCAGCTTCCGGCAAGCGTGGCGGTGGCTTTGGCTTGATGGCTGCTGAAAAGGATTTAGAGATCAGCAAAAACGCGATTGCTGCACTGAAGGAAAGGCTTGGGCTCGTTTCTGAGCGTCAAAACAAAGAGACTGAAATCACCAACATCTTGACGGAGCAAGAGAAGAAATCTAAGGCACAGAGAGATAAAACCGCTGAACAGATTGATTTGGAAACAAGGCTGCTTGAAGCCAAAGTTAGAGGCGATTTAGTGGAACAGGCTTACCTGGAAAAGTTGATCCAACGCGAAGAAATACTGCAACGAGAACTTCAGCCGCGTGAACAAATGCTTGAGTTCATTAAGGCGGAATTTGAATACAGCCAGAAGATTAAAGATCTGCGAAAAGAGATAGCCGAGATCATGGCTGGTGCCGCAATATTGCCTAGTCAGAGCAGTTTTGGCGGTGAGCAGGGAGGGATCTTTGATCCTAAGAGTCCAGTAATAGAGCATCTAGACGAGTTAAAGCAAAGGCTCAAAGACCTTCAAGATCCATTGGAAATGGTTAAATCACTTTCCGCTAATATCGCTGACTCGTTTAGTCAAGGGGTGCGTGGGATGATAGAAGGGACAATGAGTGCTCAGCAAGCGCTAGCGAACTTCTTCCAGTCTGTAGCTGATTACTTTATGGATATGGCGACAAATATCATTAAGGCAGCTATTGAGATGATGGCTTATCAAATTATTACCAGCCTTTTCCCTGGGGCTCCTACGTTTTCTGCTAGCACCATGACCATGCCCGGATTAGACGGGGCTGGCGCTTTGGCTGTGCCTGGAATCTTGCCTGGGATCTCCGGTGGATTGGCGTCGGGTGGTACAGCAATGGGCGGCAACACTTATTTAGTTGGAGAGAAAGGTCCCGAACTCTTTACCCCTGGGCGAACTGGCAGCGTTACTCCCAATAGCGCTTTGGGTGGTGTTCAGGTTGGCTCAATCAACATCACAGTCGAAAACACAGGCGAACAGCTCAGTCCTGCTGCTCAAAAGCAGATTGCTGGCCAAGTTCAAGGTATCGTGATGTCAACGCTAGTTAACGAGCGTCGCAGCGGAGGGCTATTGCGTTAATGGCTTACATCGCCTTCAACGACATACCACTGGCTCATGCCACCCCAGTGGTCAAACGCAGCCAACGCCGTCAGCAGGCATCATTTGGTGATGGTTACGTCCAGCTGCTGACCGATGGACTAAATGCTGACCGCGAAGTTTGGCAGTGCGTGACTTCTCCGATGCCTTACGCCGACGCGTATTCCATCGAAAGCTACCTGTTGACGTTGCGTGGGTCGGCGGTGGAATGGACCGCTCCAATGTCCACAAAGACGTTTTCACGCCCGTTTGCTGCTGGTCAGCTGGACGTGGGTTATAGAGACATCAGCTCTTTGTCGCTTAGCGGCTACACCCGTCCGACGAACTACACCGCCAACCTGGCGACGGGATTGCTGACCTCCGTTGATATTGCCAATGGCACGGTGGTTGAGGTGACCTTGACCTTAACTGCCCGTGATTATGTGGTTCGTGATGGCTGGACAATGACGCCAGTTAGCTCGTCATTTATGACGATCTCATTTGAACTAGAGCGGGTGTTCGTATGACGCAAGCACCACCTGTTGCGGAGACATTCAAAACCCAGATGCCGGAGGTCATTGACCTCTTCACTCTGGATATCTCAACGTTGCTGCCTGCCGGTTCAACTGACCAATCGATTTACCGTTTTTGTAACTGGTCTCAGACCGATGGTCAGGACATCACTTATGACAGCAACGTTTACACCGCCTTGCCATTGCAGGCAGATGGCTTTGAGCTAAATACCAGCGGCAAATTAGAACGTCCCAAAATTACATTTGCAAATGTTGGCTTAGCAATTACGGCGCTGACCAATACCTATGGGGACTTGGTTGGTGCCAGCGTCAGTCGCATCAGAACACTGACAACTTATTTAGACGGCACCCCTGGGGCGGATGTTAATGCCTACTGGGGACCGGATTCCTGGGTTGTTGAGCAGAAATCAAATGAAACTAAGCTTGCTATCACATTCCAGCTAGCAGTCCCATTTGACCTTGAAGGTCGCGCATTGCCCGGTCGCCGTATGCTGCGCGAACAATGCCAATGGATTTATCGCAGCGATATTGGCTGCCACTATGACGGGACTGATTATTTTGACGCCAATGATGATCCTGTTGTCAGTGCGGCTGATGATGTATGCGGCAAACGCTTAAATAGCTGTCAACTTCGGTTTGGCACTAGCCGCCTGCCATTTGGCGGTTTCCCAGGTCTCGTTGATTCACAAGGCTGATGCTGTCTCAATGGCAAAACCCGCTTACCGCTGAACAGCGGCTGGCAATGCGGACCTATGCGGAACGCGCATTTCCAAAAGAAACATGTGGTTTCATCTTGATTGATGGAACGGTGGTGGAGTGCAGAAACATCAGCGAGGAGCCTGACACGTTTGTAATGAGCGCCCAGGACACGGCTGATTACATCGAAGACGCGAAAGCCTGCTGGCACAGCCACGCCAATTACAGCGGTTTCAGTCCAGCAGATATCAAGGCGTGCAAAACGCTCAACATGCCCTATGCGGTCTGGAACTGTGGCGGCAGCCAAGCGTTCTGGCTTGACCCAACGCAGGATGCAGGTTTATTGGGACGCCCTTGGAACTATGGGGTCTACGACTGCTACTCCGCCGTGCGGGACTGGTACAAACAGCAGATGGGCATTGAAATGGGCGATTATGCCCGGCGATACGAGGGCGAGTGGTCGAAGCCTGGCTTTACTTATTTTGAGGAAAACTTTGCGGCTGAAGGGTTTGTCAAATTGCCTGCCGGGTCTGATTTAATCCGTGGGGATGTGATCCTTTTCAGAATCCGCAACCAGAATGTCTGCAACCACGTCGCCGTAGTGGAAGACCCAGCCGCCAATAGGCTGTATCAGCATCTGGTTGGCAGATTGTCTGGGATTACGGCATATAGCGGTTACTTCCGCGAGAATAGCTACATGGCTGTGCGGAGGGCAGGCTGATGGTCACGGTCAGGTTGCTTGGCGAGGCGGGTCGCCGTTTTGGTCGTCAGTTCAAGCTTGAGGTAAAGACTCCGGCTGAAGCTGTGCGAGCACTGTGCACTCAAATCCCTGGGCTTCGCCAGTATCTGTTGGATTCAGAGGAAAACGGTATTCGCTGGCGTGCTGTTACCGACCATGCCGAAGGTTTAGACGAAGATGGCTTGCTCTGGCCGCTAAGTAAGCGTTTCATTTTGGCTCCCATCCCGGTGGGTAAAGGTGCAGTAGGCAAAATCCTTATCGGGGTAGCGCTGTTAATCGTGTCGGTTGCAGTTGTGTTCGGTACGGCTGGTGGCGGTATACCGTTTGCAGCTGCAGGTTTCGGGATGATTTTTGGTGGTGTCGCCCAGCTGTTGACGCCAACGCCGCAGATGCCAAACGCGAAAACGACAGGCGGAGGGATTACATCAGGCGGCAGCAGCGAAGAACAGAAGCGGGCTTATACATTTGACAAGTCCAACGCAAATACCAAACAGGGCGAAGTTGTTCCAGTGCTCTACGGTGAGCGTGTCATCGGATCGTTGCCTGTTTTGAGCTTCGGTCTCGAAATGCAGAACAGCCTTGAGTGATGATGAAAGACCCTAAAAAGCTCCCCGAGATCAGCGGTGCTGGCGGCAGCCAGCCGGTTGTTGTAGAGCAGAACGTTACCGTAACGCCAACCATTCGGGAGCCAGTTGAAGAGGCAAACAATCTATTTTCGGTCGCTTTTGCGAAAACTGTTTATGCACTTAGCGAGGGCGAGATTGAAGGTTTCCCCAACGGCATTGAGAAAGATATTTACTTAGACGAAACGCCAATTCAGAATGAAAATGATACATACAATTTCACCGGTTATGAACTTGATTCGCGTCTTGGCACAGACGAAACGCAAAACCCAATTTTGGGATTTAGCACTGTTGAAAATGCGGTTGCTGTCAACACTGAACTAACAGTCACGGCCGGTCCAATCACTCGGACGATTACTGATGCTGATGTAGACCGTTGTCGAATCATTATCAACCACCCGTCGCTTCAAACAATCAATAAAGAAAACGGGGACATTAGTGGCACGGGCGTTTCAATTATTATTGAAGTTTCAGCTAACGGCGGTCCGTTTATTGAATACGGTCAAGGCAATGTCGCCGGTAAATCAAATAGCCAATTCCAGCGCGCCTATGAATTTGCGCTGCTTGGTGATGCGCCTTGGACCATTCGCGTTACTCGATACACCCCAGACAGCACCAGTGTTTATTTAGAGAACACGACTACATGGCAAAGCTACGTCGAGATCATTAACGAACGCTTTGCTTATCCCAACACGGCTCTAGTCGCCTTGAAGGTTGATGCTCGCCAGTTCAGTAATATTCCAAACCTGACGGCCAGAGTGCGGGGCAAGCGCGTACAGATTCCAAATAATTACGACCCTGTTAACCGCACTTACACCGGCATTTGGGACGGCACGTTTACAACTGCCTGGACCGATAACCCTGCCTGGATATTCCGCGACATTGTTGTCAATGACCGTTTTGGCGTGGCGCGTTATGTGCCAAATATCTCAATCGACCCTTGGTATCTTTATAGCGTAAGTCAATACTGTGATGGACTCGTTCCTGATGGAAATGGCGGCTTTGAGCCTCGTTTTACCTGCAATGTATATTTGCAAAATGCAGGCAGTGTTTATGAAGTTCTGAACGGTCTTGCTTCATGTTTCCGTGGCTTGATTTATTACAGCCAAGGGCAATTATTCCTTACCCAAGACCGAGAACAGCTCCCGGTTCAGCAATTTAGTGAAGCTAACGTCATTCAAGATGTTGATGACTCTGGTCAGGTCACTTCGCCTTGCTTCACCTACAGCGGCACTGCACGCGGCGCCCGTAAATCTGTCGTTATAGCCAACTGGGATGACCCCAACCAGAATTATTCCAGCGTCAGTGAGTATCAGCAGGATGACGTACTGCTGGAAACCTTTGGCTACAACCCAATCGACCTGCGCCTGCTTGGTGTTACCTCACGCGGTCAAGCGCTGCGGGCAGCAAAGCACACGCTTTTTTCTAATCGCTACCTAACGGAAAAAGTCAGCTTTCGCATTGGAGCCGAAGGCTTAACAGCCGGTGTTGGCGAGGTGATCCAGATTGCCGACCCATTGAAGCAAGGACAGCGCCTGGGCGGCCGCATCAAAGAAATTGACGGCAACCGCATCAAGCTTGATGCAGTCTTAAATCTGAATCCCGCGATTGATTACACGTTGACTTTGGTGGTGCCTGATGGCGAAACCACTGTCAACCCTGACGGCTCAATCACAAAGCGCCCCAAGCTCAGCGTTCATAACCTGATCAGCGAATCAGAGGACCTCGGCACGGCTGTCCGTAACCTGGCAGTTCAAAACGCCGTCGATATTCTTTTAACGCAAGACGGCGACACGCTTGAGGTCAACACTGATATTGATGCGCTTGGAACGACGACAGCCATCGTTGACGGTGTTGTTAATAGCCAAGTCAATGCCTTATGGGTTCTTGAGTGGTCTGCCCTAGAAGCTGCTCTCTACAAAATTATTTCCGTTGTAGAAGTTGAGCCGCTTATCTTCCAAGTTGAGGCAATTCAATACAACGCGAGCAAATTTGGCTATGTCGATAACGACCTGCCGATTGCGATTCCCAAAGACCGTTTCACGCTTGAGGCGCCACAGGCTGTCGTTAATTTGAGCGCCAATCTTGTATACAACAATGGGCGTGTCCAAATCAGGGCTGATTGGCAAGCCCCGCAGCGAAATGGAGCAGACGACCTGCTGATCCGTGGATATCGCTATCAATGGCGTGAGTCAACAGCAGCGCAATGGAATGAAGCCGAAATAACAGCAGTCACTAGCGCATCAATCAGCTTGCCTGATTTTGTCTATGGGGCTGCCACATATCAGTTCCGTGCGGCAACGTTTGACCGCCTCAGTCGTCAAAGTGAATTTACGGCCGTTGATGTTGTCAACTTTGCGCCAATTCCAGATATCAGCGACCCTGAATACAACGCAACCAGCACTCACGCCAACCAACCCGATGGCACGCAGTTAATCATTATTGACCCTGGAACGTGCCCAATCCTGCCCCGTATTACGGGTTACCGCTGTTGGGCAAAACCACGCAACCTAAAGGGTGGCGAAATTCCTGGGGTCAAGACTCCTAACAACGATGGCTGGTATTTCTTGGCTGATGTCCCGCTAACGGGCTATTACACCATCGCGTTCCACGCGCCTGATACCTATGACATCCGCGTCAGCTTCACTAGCGCAATTTACGGTGAAGAGCCTGACGATTACATCTATGACGTGGTGGAGCGTGGCGAGATTGCACCTCCCACTCCAAGTAATTTCAGCGTTGTTGAGAACGTCAACCGCACGGTCAAGCGCTTCAGCTGGCAACTGCCGCTGAGTGAGTACGGCAGCTGGGACCAAAAGGTTGTCAGCGATATTGTTGGCTATGAAGTTCGCTACAAGCAAGGCGAGCTTTCTACCAACATCGTTGAGTTTGATGTTGCCACTGACATCATCACTGTTAAGACCTCAACGGTTAATGGCATCAAAACCAACCAGCACCTGCTGACCGTTGGCGAAGAGATTGTTTTTGCTGCTAGTTCAGGAACTCTGCCCACTGGCATTACAGCCGGGACGACTTACTACGTCGCAGCGGATGGGTTCAACAGCGTTGAGTTCAAAGTTGCATCAACCCCCGGTGGTGCTGCCATCAATCTGACCGGCACTGCCACTGGCGTATATAACGTTTCTGGTCCAGCAGCTCTGGCTACTCGCCTGAACTTGTCTGCCAGCTGGGGCGCTGGTATTGAACTTGCATCTGGCGGTCAGAACGCAAATCAACAATGGTTTGAAACCAGTTTGTTTGATACCGACAGCTGGGTTGTGATGGTGAAGGCGGTTGACGCTACCCAATGGCGTTCAGACCTTCCTGCCTTTGTGTTGGTCAACATTGGTGCGCCACCACTTAGCAATGCTGTTGCGACCATTGATGCCCGCGACCAAGGTGGTACTGACACTTGGACAGGCAATTACATCAACTGTGAGGTCGATGGCAATGGCGACCTAGTTCAGACCGATGCAGGCAAAGACAGCATTTTCAATTGGAACTTTGATAACAATGAGTCAGAAAGCAATCTGCTGCTGACAACGACCGCCACGGCAACGTATCAGCACAAACTGGTTGCCTTGACTGGCGCCGACCTTGTTTTAGTCCAGGAGCCTGATGGCACCAACAACGACGACAAGATTTTGCTAGAGCAATCTGCTGACGGCATCTTGGGCGAGCAGCGCTACTACACCGACACGCAACTGGCTGAGGGCGGCATTGTCCACCCCTATGCACCCTATGAACGGTTATTGGGTGACGTCTATCGAGTGCAGACCACGTTCAAATCCCTTGATGGCATCACCCCTGGCAAGATCACCGAATTGATTGCGGAGCTGGACTACCCCGATGTCATCGAGACAATCAACGATGCATCCATCAGTGGCAGCTCTGGTGGTTCGGCAATCAGCCTGACTAAAACGTTCCGTGCAATCACCAGCGTTCAGGTGACGCTCCAAAACACATCAGCGGTAACGGCAGTGGTCCTATCCAAATCCACCACTTCAATTACAGTGGAATGCAGGAACTCATCGGGCACTGCGGTTGCCGGAACTGTTGACCTCGTCGTTGTGGGCTACTAATGGCTGACCGTCGCATATCCCAGCTAAACGCAGCGGACACGCTGGTTGAAAATGACCTGCTGGTGTTCGCTGATGTCAGTGCCACGGAGACCAAGCGAATCACAGGCGAAAACCTGGGCTTGGCGATGGTTCAACTTGGAACCACCCGTGGCTCAGATGTTCCGTCATCTCCTGCCAACGGTCAGCTTTGGGTTGATACCTCAAACAACCCGCCTGAGCTGAAGATCTATAACGGCGCCGGTTTTTCGCTGGTCAGTTTCCTGCCTAGTTCGGCAGTTATTACCAACCCCAACGACACTCAGCCGAGCAGCCCAACAGAAGGTCAATTGTGGCTTAATACCAGCCAGACACCAAATGAACTAAAGGTGTTTGATGGGTCAAGTTTTGTTCGCGTTGACCCGCTTGGTATTACGCAAACCGCAGGTGATGCGCGGTATTTGCAGATTACGACCGCAGCCAGCACCTATCTACCGCTTTCCGGTGGCACCCTGACTGGGACGCTGACCCTAGATGCAGCTCCGACCGCAAACCTGCAGGCGGCTACCAAGAAATACGTTGACGATCAAGTTGCTGCAGTTGACGTCAGTGACCCAACCCCTGCTGGTACGGTCATTTACTCCGCTCGGCAGACTGCGCCAACTGGATATTTGGTTTGTGACGGCAGCGTTGTAAGCCGAACAACTTACGCAACTTTGTTTTCTGCAATCGGCACGGCATTTGGTGCCGGTGATGGCAGTTCAACCTTTGCGCTGCCTGACCTCCGTGGTCAGTTTGTTCGGGGTTGGAACAGCGGCGCTAACGACCAGTCGGTTACCTCGGATGTAGACAGCGGGCGTAGTTTCGGTTCAAACCAGACCGACCAGCTGCAGCAGCACACTCACACGGTTGCCTACACCACTAGCACTAGCGCTGGCCTGTCCCAAATTGGTGATACCACCGGTACTACGGATGCGACCAAGACGACAAACGCTGGTCAGGTAGGACGGTTTGGCACTGAGACCCGTCCGGTCAACGTGGCATTGCTGGCTTGTATCAAGACCTAAGCCACAACTAAAATTCCAATACCGGAGCAGCTTCGATGGCCAACGTCAAGATTACGGATCTGAACGCTTATACAGATCCCGCTAGCACTGATGTACTGCCCATCGTCGATGTAGTTACCGACGAGACGAAGAAGGTCAGCATTGCTGACTTGATGGAGAACGCTGGCACGGGGTCAGAAGTTGCTCCAAGCATTGCTTTCGATGGGGACGCAAATACTGGTATTTACCGCCCTGGTGCAGACCAGATTGCTATTTCAACTGGCGGGACGAAACGCCTTGAGATTTCGGCTACTGGTGCGGTCACGATTCCTGGCAATTTAACGGCTGCGGCTTTAATCCCGAGTGGGAGCAGCGTGCCTACAAACGGGGTTTATCTACCCTCTAGCAACAACGTAGCCATCTCGACTAATAGCACTGGGCGGTTGTTTGTTGATGCGAGTGGGAATGTAAATGTAGGCTCATCGCTCGGATACGGCGAGGCTCTGGGTGTTAGGGGCACATTTGCCAGCCAGGTCACCAACGTTGTCAACAGGATCACCGAAGCTGGATCAGTTGGCTATTGGGGAACGGCAACCAACCATGATCTCGCTTTTCAGACGAACGGACAAGAACGCCTCCGCATCACATCGGACGGGAAACTAGGTCTGGGGACTTCTACGCCTAGCTATAAAGTTGACATCGCAGCATCATCTGGCACAAACCGTTTACGGCTTACAAACAGCGGCACATCTGCTGCAGACCAAAGCAGCCTGCAACTTAACGCAGGTGCGTCTAATTATGTTCTATACGCCAAAGGGGACGAAAATAAGTGTTTTGTTTTCGATAACAATGCAAATGCTAATCGCATTGTTATTGACTCCTCAGGCAACGTCGGAATTGGCACTACTTTAGCTAGCGCTTTATTGCATTTGCGTAAGGATGCAAACTCAACTGCGCCTGGCAATTCTGCATCCATCGTCCTCAGCAACAGGAACACAACACTGAATGGCAATATTGCCGGCGGCATTTTTGTTGATACTTTTAGGGATGTTAGCGACCCTGCTTATTCAGCAGGAATTTGGTTTACTCGTGTTGATGGTGGAGGAAATCTATCATCCAAGAGCGACATTGTTTTTGGAAACCAAGGCACAGCCGGCACGGGACTTCCTTCGGAGTCAGCCCGCATCGACAGCTTCGGCAGGTTGTTAGTTGGCACGTCTAGTTGGTATACGGTTCCAGACAGCAACTTTGGTGGCGCATGGTCGCAAGGTCAACAGATTAAAGTTGTAGATAATAACCTCGCGTATGGCGGACTTGCTGTAATCAGCTCGTCAAATACAGTTAATAATAGGACTGCAGACATTGCGCTTTGTCGTCAAAACAGTTCTGCTGATTATGCTGCGCTTTCAAATAACAGCACAATCGGTGCCTTAACATTTAACGGTGCTGATGGAACAAAGTTCGTTCGTGCAGCGTTAATTCGCGCCGAAGTAGACGGCACTCCCGGCGCTGACGATATGCCGGGCAGATTAGTGTTCTCTACAACCGCCGACGGAGCGAGCAGCCCGACCCCCCGCATGACCATCAAAAACGATGGCAAGGTGGGAATTGGCGTTACTGCCCCTGGCTGTGAATTGGAAATTGGAGGAGATGGTCACATCCATTTAGCTAATCAAGGTCGTGTTGGATGCAATTCAGGATCAGGGGCGCCAACCGATGCCTATGTAAAATTCTACGATTCGGACATTATTGGCTTCCATACAACCGATACCGAACGCGCCCGCATCGACAGCTCAGGTCGCTTGGGTGTGGGGACTTCAAGTCCTGACCAGGCTTTGTCCGTACAAGGTC
>Ga0208645_1002985_pt1 | contig 12917 bp, 14 predicted proteins | sample VirMetDEL_Sep_01_FD_184519 | JGI IMG/M metagenome (GOLD analysis project Ga0208645, IMG submission 184519) | Aqueous microbial communities from the Delaware River and Bay under freshwater to marine salinity gradient to study organic matter... | ecosystem: Environmental > Aquatic > Marine >...
AAGCCATATTAGTAAAATTTGTAGTATCAGCAGCCGCCGCTATTGTTAAAGTTCTAGTTAATCTATATTGAATAGGTCTAAATGAATATGCTCCAAATTGTATAGGTAAAGGATTAGATACTACTACTGCTGTTTTTCTAAAGCTTACTATAGGATTATTACTATTATCTCTAATCTGCGTTTCACTATTAGCATTATTTTGGTCTATTAATAGATTATTTCCTGATTCCGTTATATTATTATGAATACCTGTAGTTCCAAAAAATACACCTTCTCCTATGTATAATCTACCCTTATTTGAAGAAGATGCTTCTTCTATTAACATTAAATTAGTTCCACTCTGATTTTGGAATTTAATAGTTCCGTTAGTGCTACCTACTTTAACTAATAGATTATTAGTTTCTGCTCCACTCTTAGGTTTTTCTATTACAAAATCACTAGCACCATTTACACCTAGATTTAAAGCAGTACTTACGATCTTTCCCCCTGTTGCTTGATTTCTTGGATCTAATGTAATAGAGGGTTCGCTTCCAGCAAAATCACTAGATATTATCGTACATAATCCCCCAGCTTCACCTGCTTTAATTTGTAAAAATGTATCAACAGGATCTGCAGGATTGCTAGGTATTTGTTGAGAAATAGACCATCCTTCTTTACCTCCAATACTGTTTTCATTTGTTCTAGTATAAAATTTCCTTGCTCTAACTTCGTTGTCAGCCCCATTACCACAATTAATTTTACCTGTTTGAATTAGTGTATCTACATTAGCATTTTTGCTTTGTAAATCACCATTCTTATTTAATGTAATTTGATCAGTTAATACAGGGGGTACTGCACCATCTGAGGTTTGTACCTTTACCGTTTCTCTAAAAACATTAGTTCCTGTAAATGTGCTATTATCTCCAGTAGCAACTAATCCTTTATATTCCTTATATGTTTTATCAGGTATAGCAGGAACGACATTTGGATATTTTTTATAAATATCTTGACCATCGAAATAAATACTAGACCCTGACTTAATAATACCAGACGGAGCCGTTTCAATATTCCCACTAGAATACAATCCACCTAAACCTGTACTCATGGATTTAGAAGCACTAATTATACCCTTCGCTCCTCCTCCTTGAACATCATTTACATTTAAATTTCCTATAATATCAATATCTCCTGTTCCATTAATAGGTAATTGAGATCCCCCACCACCACTAGGAACAACCCCATTAATTTTTATATCCGCTCCATTATAACTTATTATATCTACTTCTTTTCCTGTTGTACCACTACCTACAACTAATGTATCTACATTTAATTGAAATCTATTAGGATCAGACATATAAATAGTTTTTAGAAAAAAAATATCAATATAAAAATGAGATTCTACTTTTCCGTTGTGGTACTCTAAAAGGATTATTGATATTACGCCTAATAGCGTTTGTTCTTTCGTTATTTAATCTCGCAGGAGGTAAATTTAATCTTTTTGGCTTTGCTTTTTGTTTTCTAGTCATTCCTTCCTCTCCTACATCAGGATCATTTTCGCTAGGCATGTATCTAAAAATAGCCTCCCTTTGACTTGCTAAACCTCCATCAATAGTTCGTTTGACAGCAAAATCTCCAAAATCCTTAGTATCTCTTTCCCTTCCTTCTGCTTCTCTACTACCAACATCTATAATAACATCTTGAGGGCGTAAAGAGGAAAATGTTTGTTCTTGTAATATCTTTTTCATTTGCTCCCTAATGTACTCATCAGCATTAACAATTATACCCACTTTTTTACCTTCTTCTTTTTTTGGTTTTGGTGCTAATTTTCCTACTATTCTATCATGAAGTTTCCTTAATTGTTCTATATCGGATTTATTAACTTCCTTAAATATTTCTGATTCTCTTTTTAATTGACTCTTAAAATTTTTGAAAAAATAATTTATATCTGATAATAATTCATTAATATCCTTTCCTCTAGTCCCTAATCGCATCGGTGGAATAAAATCACTTTTACTAGGAAGCGGTTCTAATTTATCAATTTCTGTAGGATCAGGTTTCTTTGGTTTTGACGGTGGGGCTTCAGGTTTTTCCATTTCCATCTTTACAGTTTGTTGCGGTTTTTCTTCTGCTTTTTCCTCTGCTTTTTCTTCTGCTTTTGCTTGATCTCTTTCATCAGGTGACATAACAGGGGGTGGTAATGCTTCTGCTTTCATTTGTTCTTTTTCTTCCTCATCAGAATCAGGAATTCCTTTTTCGTCTTCTTCTTCTTTCGGAGATGAAACTTTAGTAACCTTAGCAACCTTTACATCAGGGACTGGTGCTACTTCAACTACTGGTTTTAATCCTAATCCTTTAGTTTTAAAAGCTTCTACTTTTTCAGGATTATTAAAATCTTTATGTAATTCTGATAAAGTATCTGAAAATTGTACTAAATTTTTATTTTTAAACCCTAAAATATCAGATAATGGTTTATCGGTTGGTATTTGCTGGTCTATAATAAATGCGTCAAATATATCTCTAATTTCAGTTAATCCTTCTTTAGTTTTAACTTTTTCTTTGACAAAATCATAATTTATAATATTTCCTTTTGTACCTTCAGGAGATAATTTAAAAAGTTTTTTAAATACTTGTCTAGTTTTTTTCATTTTTGCTTCTGTTCCTCTTAAACTTGACATTTAATCATATTTTAGATTTTATTTTAATTTGAAATTATTTTTAAAAGAAGGATAATCAGGATTTTCTTTGAGTCTATTATTATTTTTAATGTTTAATTTTAGAGGTTTTCTTTTTAAAGGTTTTCTATCTACATTTCCTTCAGAAACTTGACCACCTTTCCTTAATCCTTGTGTATCTGTTAAAGGAGCAACATCTTCACCAATAACCATTTTAGACAAATTTATATCATTTAATTTTCGTTTTCCTGCTGGTTGATATTTAGCAAAATATAACATTTCTTCATACATTTGGGGAGTTATTACAGAATCCTTTAATCTATTCTCAACTGCTTTAGGAAGTTTTACTGTTTCTACTTTATTTCCTGTGGGTGGTTTCCTATAACCTCCTACTGATTGCCTTCGGATATTTGTATATATATTTTTATCGGTAACTCTACTCATTTATTAAAGATTTAGAAAATCTTTTTAGAAAGTTTTGTAATCATACGCTTGACATATGAATATTATAACCTTAGAAGGTTCTATAGTCATACAAACTAGCAAACTGAAAATATACATCAATGCTAATAATTTGTCCTGCGGCTGTTCCAAAAGTTACAGCTTCTTTATCAAAATTAGAAACCTTAACTGTAAATCCTTGATTAATATCTTCGCTTTCAAATTCCATATCAAAATAAATATTATTAATATCCTTATATTCATCTAGACCTATTAATATATCATTAGCCCCTAAATTATTAGTTATTGGTTCTGATGTAGTATTGTCTATAGTTGTACCTGATGCTATTTCAAAGCCTGAAAAATGAGACGGAGAAATAACTAGACCCCCCTTGCAATTTGTTGAAACCGCTCCAACGGCTAAGGGTTTCATTCTAACAACAGCACGACGAAAAATAAAAGATTGTGCATGTATTGTATTAGGAATCGTAATAGATTGATTTGCTTGGGTTATTCTGTAATGTAAAATAGCCATATATACATAAAGATTTAGAAAAAAAAGTATTTGGCTTAACCTTCAGCATGTTTATAATTCATTTTGGATATATTACTCAAAGAGGATAAAAACTTATTAAATTTATTTAGTGTTTTCATTTCTTCGGTTGTTTTTTGTTCTGGTGTAATAGGTAATTTAGATATAGCTCCACTCGCTAATCTTTTTGCTTCTTTGGTAACTTCAAGTCGTTTAGGTTTTCCATCATCTTGCTCCGCTACATTTCCTTTATTTTTAAAACCACCATCACTTAATTTAGAATTAGGTATTTCAGGTATTTTAGACAAACCACCTTTATTAAAAAAAGATTTTCCATCATTTCCTGTTCGTAATAAGGCTTCTACATTTCTTGTATTTTCATACATAGGATAGACATTACTAGATCTAGGATATAGATTTTCCTTTGCTTGATACTGTCTTAATCCATTCATTTCATTATATAAAATTCCACTAGAATCATTATATCCTTTAACTTTTGAGTTTAACATTTATATATTTAATTCTAAGATAAAAAATAATAATGAATATAACTTTAGAACAAATTATAGAAAAAGGAGTAACTCCTAATGTATTTATTTATGAACCTAAGGAAACTTTAACAACATGGGGAATATTCCTTAGTAGTATTATATTAAGTTCAACTGCTTTAATTACTGGTATCATGGCTCAGTTACAAAAAAGTAAATGTACTCAAATTAATTGTGCTGGATCTAGTTGTGTTAGGGATATTGTTTAAAAACATTTTCTAAATCTGTATTAATGGTTGCTAGTTCTTATTATGAAAATTTAGAAAGAGAGAGACAGGAAAGAGAAGAAGCAGAAAGACGAGCAAGAGAACAAAATAGAAGTGCTGGTAATTGGATAAAAGGTATATTAGGTTTAGCTACTTTTAATGAAGGAGTGTGGCGTGGTGCTACATCAGGTTCTACTGATAAATTTTTACAGATGAGTGCGGACGCTGACCCTGTTGAAATAGCCTTAGGTGTTGCTACTTATGTTGCTTTTTCCTATGCTGGTGGTTTAGGAACTAGATTAGGAGCAAAAAATCCTAAAGGAGGTAAATTATTAACTTATAATAAAGTAGTTGAAAATGCTAAAAGTAAAGGTTATACAATAGACCCTCAATTAAAACCAAAAGTAGAGGCAGAAATTCAAAGAGTAAATAATCAAACTGATATAGAACAATTAAAAGGAATACTAAAAATAAGAAATGATACTTTACAATCTATAGGTCAATTACTAAGTAGTGCTAAGACAGCAGGAGAGAAAGCAGAATTACAAAAATCTTATAACGAAACATTAATTAAATTACAAGAAGGAGGATTAGATGTACAAGTAGCAGAACTTAATAAAGCAGATCCATCCAAACAATATAAAAGAGATGGATTAAGCATTAAAGAAGATTTAGAAGCAAATGTAGAGTATTTAAACAAATTAGACCCTGATATTCAGTTTAAAGTAGAAAATAATGCTATTGTCAGAGTTAGAAAAACAGCAGACCCTGAAGTAATTAAAAGAAATGAAGCAATAACTGAGGAGAACCTTAGAATAGCAGAGGAAAGCATTAGACAAATGAATGAAAGAATTAGAAAGGCAAATGAAGAGGCAAAGGCAGAGGATAAAAAAATAGATGAAGACGCTGATTTTGACGAAAAAGGAGAACCTGATGGAGGAGATGAAGTTATAGAAACTAAAGAGAAATTAACTGATGAAGACCAACCTGATTTTAGTGATACAAAAGATACAGGGGTTAGGGAAGAACCAGTTGAAGAAATGATAGATAGAAATATAGAAAGCAATAGACAGGAGGGAGAAGCTACTGAAACTATTAAAAAAGTTAGTGGTGCAGGGGCAGGTGCTGTAATAACTACAGAGATAGTAGAAAAATTAACTAGAGGAGGAGATGATGAAACACGAAGAAGAAGAAATTTTGAGTTAGATGATGAACCAGGATTTACAGAAGAACCAGTAAAGGAGGGAGAAACTGGAACACAATCAACATCTGAACCGACACCAGCCCCAGCCCCAGCACCAGCAAAAGCAAATATTTCTTTTGTAAATCATAAAGAAAAAAGAACACAAACAACCGAAAATATAGATTTGTTATTTTCAATTACTATGAAAGCATGTATAGACGCTTATGATAATATGATAGGAGAGGAAAGAAATTATTTTTATTATTCTGAATTTAAAGTACCCTTTTTATTATTTATTGCACGAAGAACATTATTTATTGCTTTTCGTGGTACGGCTTCTGTTTCTAATGTATTGACGGATATTACAACTGCTGATATACCTCTTTTTAAAAATAATAATAATAGTAATTTTCTATATGACCATCAACCCTTTAACAGTATTTTAGATCCAGTTTCTAGTAGAATAGAATTTCATTTAGGGATTATATTAAGATTGAAAGAGAGTTATCCAGTAATTATAAAAAAAATTAAAGATGTAGATCATTTAATAGATAATATTGTAGTTACAGGTCATTCACTTGGGGGAGCGATGGCTCAATTATTTACATATGTTTATAATAATTCTAATGAGGATAAATATAATAAAATACCTATTAAACATCTCATAACATACGGACAACCAAGAATATTAATTGATAAACCTGAATATATTGCTCTATTTGATAATTCTGTAGAAGGTTATCATAGGGTTTGGAATACTTTAGATCCTGTAGCATATGTTCCTTTTAAAAAGAAAGTTACTATAGATAATATGATGGGTTCTAATATATTATCAGGTTATACGCATGTAGGTAACTCGTTTAATTTTTCAGGTAATATTGTTAATAATGATGTTGATTTAATTCTATATGAAATATTGAAGGGAAATAAAGAAAAAATTGAAATGCTTTTAGATAAGAAAGACCTGCTAACTAATTCTAAATTATTAAAATTTATGTTAAGTGACAAATATCTTAGCCTACAATTATACACCTTTTACAAATGTTTAGAAGAAGTAGAAGTTAAGGAAGATATTACAGAACAACAATTAACATTTTTGACTAATGAATTACAAAAAGATACAAGTAAATTATTAAGTTATGCTGAAAAATGCGATCTAGTAAAACCATGGGGAATTGCTGAAATATTAAAAATGAATCCTTTGAGCGATGATGTAGATGAACAAAATTTCACGGTTGATTGTATAGCAGGATGTTCTATATCTAGTAATAAAGTAACTATTAAAGCACATAAATTAGAATATTATCATTCTTTGTTAGATGATTTAATAGCAAGACAAATTAATGACAAAAAGCCTATATTTGAGGTAATAGACAAATTTGATTTTTATGAGAGAAAAATAAATTTATTTGATAATGTTATAGGTATGACTATGGGAGATTTTGAAAATGGGGATATTGTATCTTTTTAAAAGATTTTGAAAATCTTTAGAGCAAATACAGTAGTTTCTTTTTGTTAATCTTTTTTCTAAAAAGATATTAATGGAAGTTAAAGATATAAAATATTTTAATCCTAAGGATTTCTGTAACAGTCATTTCTCAGTGGTATGTGCGAAAAGGAGAGGGGGTAAGTCAACAATTATAGGTGATTTTATTAATAAACAATTTGAAAACGGCGACATAGATGTAGCTATTTTATTTACTGGAACAGGGGCTGATTTTCCTATGATAAAAAAACCGTTTAGATTTAATGCTGATGAAATAGATAAATTAGATCAAATTGTAGAAAATTATAGCGTCATGAATGAATTTAATAAAATAGCAGATCCTCCTAATAGATTTAAATTAAAAACTATTGTTATACTAGATGATTTGGCGCTTCAATATAAGTCTAAAGAATTTGCTGACAAGTTGGCTAATCTATCGGTTCGTGGGCGACATTATTCTTATAAGCCGCTTAGCCTCAGTTTTTTTATTATAACTCAAAAGATCTGTTGTCTTCCAACTGTTTGTCGTTGTAATGCTGATTATATAATTTTTAATAATATTTCTAGCATGACTGAATTAGAAACAGTTATGAATGAAAATTTTTTCTTAATGGATTCAAGCAGAGAGGGAAAGAAAAAGGCTAGAAATCTGTATAATGGTTTGGTTACAAGTGAGCCTTATTTATTTGTAGTTTGTGAAAATCATAGGAGCAACATTAGACAATATTCTGATTATATTAAAAAGTATGTTGTTAAAGTATGAATTGGGATATAGAAAAAATATATTTTAATTATTTAATGGGAGCATATAATAGTAGATATATATTAGAAGATTGGGATACTCCTAGAATAGGATACTCATTAACTAAACAATGTAGTGAATGGGATTTCCAAGACAAACCTAAAAATTTTGATTACTGGTTTTCTAAAGATCGTTTTACATATATATCTAGAGAACATTATAAAAATGATTTTATAAAAGGTTATTTATGGGGAAGATATCCTATTAAAAATTCTTTAGATAATATAAATGAAACCGATACAGGAAATAACGAAGAATCTACCGAAACCAAAGGAGAAGAAGAAAGAGCGTTTTGATATTAAGGAATATATTCAAAAATTAAAAGAAAAGTTTAAATGTAAATGTGTCGTTAGTTTTGATTAGGAGAACCTAGTTTCTCCTATAACCTCTCCTCTTTAAAGGGTTGTTAAGGGATTAATCCCTTATTCAGAATCATAAAAAATAGAAGCTTCTCCTTGTTCGTCATCAGGTATTTTAAAAGTAATTGATTTTAATTCTTTTATAATTTCCTTATAATCTTCTATTTCTTTTTGTAATTTTAAATTCTGTTGTTTTAGATTTATAATTTCTTTTTCCAATTTTTTAATTTCAATCATTAGTTTAGTTCTAAGAAAATATTTAGAAATAATATTTAATGAGTTGTAAATTAATATGGATTACCCCTAACGCTGAAAAGTTAATAGCCTATTGCGCAAGGGTTTCAAATCCTAAAAATCAAGATAATGAAAATATAGAAGGATTAATTAAATATTGTTTTAATCATAAACATTTTAGTATTTTTGAAATGGCTAATATGTGTATTGAAATTAAAACAACTAGGGCTATATCGGCTCAGATATTAAGACATCGTAGCTTTACCTATCAAGAATTTAGTCAAAGGTATTCAACAGTAGAACAAGATTTAGAAATACCATTACTAAGACGACAAGATATTAAGAATAGACAAAATTCTATTAATGATTTAGATCAAGATGTAGTTAAGGAATTACAAAAAGATATTATAGAACATTTTAAAAAAACAAAAGACCTTTATCAAAAATTATTAGATAAAGGAGTTGCTAAAGAATGTAGTCGTATGATATTGCCAATGTCCAGTCCTACTACATTATATATGAATGGAACATTAAGAAGTTGGATACATTATATTCAATTACGATCAGCAAATGGAACACAACTAGAACACATGCATTTAGCCAAACAAATAAAAGAAATATTTAAAAATGCATGTCCAATTATTGGTTTGTTTTTGTAATCTTTTTTTCTAAAAAGATAATAATGGAATTATACCAACCTTTTAAGAGTAAGGCTAAAAATAAAAAATATAGTATCTATGTACTTAAAGAGGGTAAAAAAAGATTAATTCATGTGGGTGATACCAGATACCAACATTACAAAGATAAATTAGGAATGTATTCTAATTTAGATCATAATGATAAAAAAAGGAGGGCTAATTATCTTGCTAGACACGGAAAGAAAACTGATAAAAATACCGCTGGATATTGGGCGGAGAAATTATTATGGTAGACTACATAAGATATTTAAATAATAACATATAATCGTTTTATTTGTATTTATATTTTCAAATTCTGTATTATTAATATATTTTATTCTATATATATCCCCTATTCTAGATGTAGTTAAAATTATTAATAAACAAAATATTAAAAATCTCATATTCTAATTTATATTTAAAAATCATCACACAAACTAAAATCATTTTTATTAACATCGGCTTTAGTATATTCACCAACTCTTACCTCAAAGAAATTAGATTTAGGTCTTAGACTAATTAATTCCATAAAACTAAATGGATTTTTAGCATTCCATATTTTTGGATATGATAATTGAGTACATAAACGATCAGCAACAAATTTTATATATTCTATCATTAATGTTGAATTCATTCCTATTAAGTTACAGGGTAAGGACTCCGTTATGAATCTTGTTTCTATTTCAACTGCTTCTTTTATGATGGTATTAAATTCTTTATTTGATAATCTATTGTGTAATTTTGAATATAACATGCATGCGAAATCAGTATGTAATGATTCATCTCTAGATATTAATTCATTAGAAAAGGTAAGCCCACTCATTAAACCCCTCTTTTTAAGCCAATAGATAGCACAGAAAGACCCAGAGAAAAAAATACCCTCTACAATAGCAAAGGCTACAAGTCTTGATGCAAAACTAGAAGACGCTTGAATCCATTTTAAAGCCCAATCCGCTTTTAGTTTAACAATAGGATTATTATCAATAGATCTTAATAATTTGTATTTTTCTTCTTCATTTTGTATATATGTATCTATTAATAAAGAATATGTTTCAGCGTGTATATTCTCATTAAATATCTGATAACTATAAAAGGATCTTGCTTCAGATATTTGCACATCGTTCATAAATCTTTCGGCTAAATTTTCCATTACTATACCATCACTTGAAGCAAAGAAAGCCAATATATTTTTAATAAAATATTTTTCATTTTCTGTAAGTTTTTTCCAATCTGTTTTATCCTTACTTAAATCTATTTCTTCAACAGTCCAAAATGTTGTTATTGCTGTTTTATATAGATTCCAAATATCAGGATATTCAATAGGAAAAACTACTAATCTATTATTTGATTTTAATAATATTGGTTCTAAAGTATTTGACCTTTCCATTAACATCTTTTGAGAAAATCTTTATGATGAACATACGGAACATTCTTCTATTGTAAATTGTTGTGCTTGGGCTTTGGGTTGAGATCTAACATAATAGCACCCAGTTTTAAGACCATTTTTCCAGCCAAAAAATAAAGCACTTGTTAAATTTTTAATATTAGGTTCTTTAAAAAATAAATTCATGCTTTGACTTTGACATATAAATGGAGAACGATCTATAGCCATTTGAATTAGGGTTCTCTGTGGAATTTCCCATACTGTTTTATATCTATCTTTTAAATCAACTGGTAAAGATAAATGTTGAATACTACCATTTTTACTTATTATACTATCTTTGATCGTTTTATTCCATAATTTTAGTTCTATTAATTCTTTTACTAGATATTTATTTACTATTAAAAAATCTCCTGCTAATGTTCTTCGTGTATATATATTACTTGTATATGGTTCAAAACATTCATTATAACCTAATATTTGAGAAGTAGAGGCAGTAGGCATTAACGCCGTGAATAAAGAATTTCTAACTCCATATAATTTAACATTGTGTCTTAATTCATCATAATTATAATTAGATTTTTTTCCCCTCATATCAAATTGAAAAAATCCTTTTGCTAATTGACTTGATAAATAACTAGGATAAGATCCATCTCTTTTAGCCAATTCACAAGACGCTTTAACGGCATAATAATAGATAGTGTCAAATATATCTATATTTAATTGTTTAGCCTCATTTGATTCAAATGACATTTTTAAAATGCTAAAAGTATCTGCTAACCCCTGAACACCTATTCCTAAAGGTCTATGAGTTTTATTAGATACTCTTGATTCTACCACAGGATAAAAATTTAAATCTATAATATTATTTAAATTTTTTACTACAGATTCTACAACCTTTCCTAGAGTTTTAAAATTAAAAGAACCTTTTTCAATACATTTAGGCAAAGCAATAGAAGCAAGCGTACAACAGGCATATTCTTTATTGTTTGAATATTCTGTTATCTCCGCACAAAGATTAGAACTTTTAATAGTTCCTAAATTTTGATTATCATATCTATTAATAGTATCTTTGTATAAAATATAAGGCGTACCTGTTTCTATTTGACTACTAATAATCTTAGACCATAATTCCCTAGCGTCAATTGTAAATTTTGCTAGATTGTTTTTTTCATATTCTATATATTTTTTTTCATATTCTAATCCGTGTAACTCACATAAATCAGGACAATCATTTGGATCAAATAAAGACCATTCTAAATTGTCATCTACTCTTTTCATAAATAAATCTGAAACCCACAAAGCTGTAAATAAATCTCTAGCCCTATCGTCTTCATATCCTGTATTTTTTCTAATTTCTAAAAAGTCTAATATATCTGTGTGATGAGGTTCTAAATAAACTGCTATTGATCCGTTTCTTTTTCCACCTTGATTAACATATTTAGCCGTTTCGTTATAAACTTTTAACATAGGTATTATTCCATTAGATGTTCCATTAGTACCTTTTATTTTTGAATTTTTAGATCGTATATTTGATACATGAACACCTATTCCACCAGCCCATTTAGAAATCTTAGCACAATCACTAATTGTTTTATATATTTCCGTCAAAGAATCATTAGTGCCTAATAAAAAACAACTTAATAATTGTGGATTAGTTGTACCACTATTAAAAAGCGTTGGGCTTCCATGGATAAAATATCGTTGATGCATATAATTATAACTTTCAAACGCATCATAAATATTAGTTAAATGTAGTCCAAGAGATACACGCATGAATAAATAACCGATTCTCTCTACTACTTTATTATTAATTCTAAATAAATAGCTCTTTTCCAGCGTTTTAAATCCAAAATAATCAAAATCGTAATCCCTTCTATTAATAATTTTTTTATCAATAATATCTTTATTTCTTATTACTACATTGTATAAATCTTCAGATATTAAATCTTTTTCAAATAACTTAATAATACATTCTGAAAATGATTTAGGAGTTTCTTTATGATTATTACTAATTATAATACGCTTTGCTAGTTTTCCATAATCAGGCTCTAAGGTTGATAAATGAATAGATGTATCTGCTATTAGTTCGTCTAACTCAGAAGTTTTAATATTATCATATATTTGAGATATTACTTTTTTTGCTATATCAATATGATTAACATTTATATCCTTACTTACAGATTTAATTCTATTTGTTATTTTGTCAAAACTAATAGTTTCTTTTTTTCCATTTCTTTTTACAACATTCATTTATAATTATGTAATCATTTAATTTTTAAATCTTGGACGAGTTTGATTTAAAGATTTGGTGAATTTTTGGCGGATTTTGCGTTGGTGAATTTTTTGGCGGAATTTCGGATAAAATTGATTTTTGATTTTTGGTGAATTTTTTTTGATGTAGTTGTCTTAAAAAT
>Ga0208645_1002991_pt1 | contig 12907 bp, 10 predicted proteins | sample VirMetDEL_Sep_01_FD_184519 | JGI IMG/M metagenome (GOLD analysis project Ga0208645, IMG submission 184519) | Aqueous microbial communities from the Delaware River and Bay under freshwater to marine salinity gradient to study organic matter... | ecosystem: Environmental > Aquatic > Marine >...
AATGATATGGAGAAAATTGAGTTAAACCTTCATCAAGAGAAACAATTTTAATATAGTTGTTAGCGAAATAGACTGGATCTTCCTTACACTTGAGAAACTCAATAACTTGTTTCTCAGTAAATTCAATCGCAGTATTTGCTTTCTTAAGGTTTGGGTTCCCCAAATAAACCTCAGACATAAAAAATCACCTACCTAGTTTCTCTCCACTGAATAGTGTTAAAGACCTTCGTTGTTGTATTAGTATCTAGGTTATTCACAATAATAGCAAAAATGTTACTATCATTAGAATCAATATTCTGTGCGATATAAGATCTTCGAGCAGTAGTTGGATTGAAAGCAACAGACGCAGATGCCTGTTGACCCGATGGATTATTAGCAGCAATCAAAGATGCCTGTCTTAAATCTCCACCAGTTGTTGTAAAGTTAGTTCCTACTGTAACATTATATTCTACAGCTGAATCATCATCAGCACTTACCCAACTTCCACCAGTTATGTTGGTATTACTTGGTAGCCTCCAAATTTCAATTCTACAGTTTGTAGCATCACTCAAACATTCAATATCTGTTACTCTTACAGTCGTTCTATTTGGAATTCCTTTAAATGTGTTCTTACAACGAATTGCCATAACACATTGTCTAGCAGTTGCTCCACCAGAGTTGGAGAATGATATTGGACCATCAAAGGCACCAAACTCAACACCAGTCTCAACATATCCACCCTCACTCATTACAGTGGAACAGATTTGTTCCATTGATGTAATGCCCACAGCAGCCCCAGTATTAGCGACCTCACAACGAATAGGAAGAGATGGAAGTGACCAATACGCATGTTCTTCAATATTGGAGTGATTAAACTCGTGGAAATAAATCATCTGACCACCGATGACAAATCCACAACGAACCCTACCAACACCTAACCACTGAAAGTCTGCTGCGAATAAATGAGTTTTTGTGAAATCTACATCAATACCAGAAAGAGTTGTTCCGTCTAACTTATCCAGGTTCCAATCAGATTGATTGACAACTGTATCACTGGCAATTCCTGTATTATATGATCGTCTTACAACAGAAACAGTTCCGTCTCCCTCCTGTTGAACGAATACTCCGTTTCTGTCATCAAAATATCCAATCTTCTTCGTGGTATTTTCCCTTACATCGGTGAAGTTAAAACTGGTCAGCACAAACTGAGACTTGCCGGGCATGTAGTGGTGATACATTCTAGACTGGTGAATCACCTTATCTGTCGCACCAGTTCCAACAATCAATGCAATAGATGCTGTATTTGGATTTACCTCAGTTGTTGATGCTGCACCAACAGTCTTTGTAAGAAGTTCTACCTCTTCACCATAAATGTGGGAATAATCAGCAAGAGTAAAAGTATCAGATACTCTCATTCTACCAAAAGCATCTGACCCACCACTAGTGGGACCAGAAGTTATTCCACAGTTTCCAATATTGCCATATCTATCGGCACACATGAAAACTTCAAAGAGAGTTCTCTCTTGATTTAAATAATCTTGTCGATTTTTATTCCACTGAGCCATTAGTCACTCCAACTTAATCTTTCTGGTCTATACCTTTGTGCGCTTTTAATTTTTGATGGTGAATAACTTCCTGGATAAATGTTCTGAATAATTGCTCCAGGATATTGACTTAAAATATGCTCGGCAAGTTCACTCTTGCTCATCATTGGACCATCAACTTCAAGGCGGTAGATTTTACCTTCCCAAACAATATCGGCAGAGAATGATTCTTCCTGCTGTTGTTCTGGTTGAGAAGCACCTACATTTAGGGTTCCATTAAAATCACCATTGATGGTGATACTTTCTGATAGAAACTGTTGAAAACTTTTCATTGATCAGCACTTCCAGCGACGACGGGCTTTGCAAACAGGTTTATCTGGGGTCTTAGAGCAATCGATGTTATGCATGTCTTGCTGACCCTTAGAACGAGCGCAGAAAGACTTTCTACGCTTCGCATCCTTACTGCCTGGTTTTGGATCACCAGTTACGGCAGTTTTAAGTTTGGAACCTGGGTTCTCACGCTTGTAAGCATTAACTGCTTTCTGACTCATACCATCAACACCATCGTTGCGATTCGACTTCTGCCAATCTTCATCTAGATCTTGTCTCCAGTTTGAGAAATTTTCTTTTTTTGTTTTCACAGTTTTTGAACTTCCAGTTCTAAACTTTCCAAACGGAGTTGGAAGTTCTTCACCATACTCTCCAGTTTTCTTTTCAACTTTATCATTAGGATCTACATCACCATCAACATCATAATCAATTCTTTTTGATGCTTTTGATACAAGTTTCTTGAGATTTCCACCTCCAATATTTGCTTCTAGATCGGATTTAGTAGGGGTGTGTTTTGCTTCAATGACTTCTTCATTTTCTTTCACGCAAGAACCCTTTGCTCCAGGAACAGCACCTTTCTTTCTCTTATAACCTTTCCAACACTTTAATTCATCAATAGATTCAACTTCTTCCTTCATTCTTTTTTCTTTTGTTTTTGCAAGAATTCTTTGCTTAGAAGCATATGCTGGTTTGTTGGGACCATCTTGTGCCATCTCACCTTCTCTTCTAGCACTCAGTCTTGCAACTAATTCTGCTGGTGCTCGTCTGGTGTCAACTTCTTCTTTTTTGATACTAGGAAGAGATGCTCCCCCAGTTCTGTTTCTTAAAATACTTGCTGCATTGGGTTCACCTGCATCTGCAGATCTACCGATACTTTGATTTCTTTTATTTTTTCTTGGATCTTGTTTTGGATTAATTGTAGGAAGAGATGTTGCCTTTTTTGCTTTTTCTGGATCATACATTGGATGACCTTCTGTAACCAAAGGTTCTGGTTTGATGAGATCAATAAACTCATACTCCATTGCCTTGAAGTCTTCTCTCCAATTGGAGTAATCATAACTATCAGAAACTACTTTCTTAGCAACCTTTGCAACTTTACCTGCAGTTTCTACACCAGACTTAAACCCTTTTCCAAATTCTTGAGCACCTTTAGCACCTACTTTTGCTGCTTTGGAAATAGTTTTTCCAGTTTCTCTTGCAGCAGCCATTGCTGCTTTGTGACGCTCCATACCCTTAAGAACTTCACCAGCAACTCTATCTAAAATACCCTTCTTTTTTGGTTGTTGTTTTTTGGCAGATGCAACTGCTTTTGAAGCATTGTCTTTTTTAGATTGACTAGAAACTTCTGATGCTTTTTTAGAGAATGATGCAAACCCCGGTTTCGATTTTGATTCGGAATCAACTTTTTGTCTAAGAACTTCTCTTGTTTTTCTCTTAGATTTAATTGCAGATGATCTTGCCCCACCTTTGGGCAAGTCTTTAATCATTTTTCCAGATTTAGATACTGGAGGAAGTCTGTCAAATTTTGCTTCTGCGAGAACTTCTTCACCAATATCGTAAATAAAATCGATGAATTGATCCAGTCCAAGTTCTTCAATAAAAATTGCTACACCATCTTCATTGAGACCTTCATTGAAGAGGTATTCTGCTGCGGTCTGTGCGACCCACTCTTCACTCTTATTTCCCCAATTAGATGCGCCTGCCTTACGGCATTGAACCAATCTACCGGAAGCATATGCAGAAGGCCAAACTTTAGCACTTGCTTTTACTTTATGGTAACAGGCATCTTTTTTTCCACTACCCTTACCTTTAATGTCTTTTCCTTCTTGCATTTCCATGGTTTCTTTTAATCCTGGTTCTGGTTTTACGTAATGTTTATTTTTTTTACCTTTCGCAAAGGTTTTTACATTTGTTGGTTTTGCTGCTCCACTTTTAGACTGCTGACCAGGATCTTGTTGCCTTTTGCGACGATCAGCAGATTTAATAAGATTCTCTCCCTTTTTTCCTTTTCTTTTTAACGCGGCAAGTCTTGCACTGCTATAGCATTTTGGAGTTTTAGTTTCTCCAGGTTCATTTGCACATGGAGATCCATCTGATTGAACCCATCCAGGTTTTTCATCCTTAGATTTAGAACCCTTAAACCAATGATGAAGATTTCCTTCCTGCATTTTCTTTTGCTTGCCTTGGCAATGAGCACGTTGACTAAAACCTTTTGGGTTGTCACAATCAATAGATTTTTTATATTTTTCTGACCAACCCATTGGGAAATATTTTACTCTTTATTATTTAGGAACCCTTGTTTTAGCATTTTTTGCAACTCTGAAGTAGATCCGACAAACACGGCATTATTAGTCACATTATTAGTTGTTTTCTTAGTATCCTCTTCAACATCCTTAAGTTTCTTTTGAAGATCAATCAACTTATCCGTAGTGTCTGCAACACTTTTAATTAACTGACCTGCAACTTCATATGCTCTGGGGCTTGCACCTTCTTCAGCAACTTCCATTATTCCGTTGATCGCTTCTTGACCTTTTTCTATCAGAGAATATAAATTTGCACGAGTATACTCATAATCTTTCCTAATATCATTGCCATGATGTTTTTGCATTTTTGATGTAGAATCACTAACATCAACAATATTACTCTCTGTATTGAGAGCCTTATCTATCGAGTCATAACTGTTCGACATAATAATTACAGGTCAGTTTGTCTAGTTGGGCTGTATTCTTTGGAGTTTGCTAAGTAGCTCCATTCCTCATTAAATCCAAAGTCATCTCCTGGTTCTAAGAGAGCATCATCAGCAGCATTTACGACATTATCGTTATTCTGATCCGTAAGTGCTTTTGGAGTTGCAGTATATCTCATCTCTCTCCTAGCAGTTGATGTATCTGTTCCACTATTCAGATCAACCTGAACTTTACGGATAAGACCATCTGTACTGTCTGCAATAGGACCAAACAGATATGTTTTTGCAGTAAATCTCAAGGTGTATATAAGTGCTCTTCTCGATTGAAATGTTCCTTCGTAGTCATCTTGGAAACTGATGTTATCTAATACAATAGGAATATCTCGTTTCTCGCCAATTGAACTAACCAAATCTACAGTTAGATTAAATGAAGGTTGAAAAAATGGCAATATTTGTTCAATAATCTGTAAAGCATCATCATTTAATTTACTGAAAATATTGAGTTCAAATCCAATGTTATATGGAACAGGCATGAAGACTTTTTTTAAATTCGATCCTTCAGAAGCTTTGAAGGTTTGAGTAACTCCCACTTTTCTTGTAGGGTCATATTGAATGTCAATCATTTCAAATGACATTCTTGGAAGAGTTATTGCCGTTGCCTTGGTTAGATCTGCCTGTTCTTGAATTTTAGTCAGGAACTTTTGCATTGGTCCATAAGAGAGACCAACTTTTATTTCATCCAAAATACTACCATCAGATTTTGTATGTTTAATAAAAATATCATTAAACAGTGTTCCAAAACCGATAATAGTTTTTCTTATAATTTCGTGATAAAAATAAGTTCCTAACATTAATATTCTCCAAAGGGATTAGATTCTGTAAAATCTAATATGTTGTCTGCTTCTGTTTCAATCTCTTCATTAACGTCGTATGGATTTTCATAACTATCATCCTCATAAGATTTAATAGTATATGATGCCGAGGATGAAGATCCTACGATAGTCTCTCCAACATAAAACTTACCAGTATTTAGGGATACACGCATCGAAGTTATTGGAAGAACCCCAGGAGTTGCAGAAATAACTGTTTTAAATTCTCTAACTCTTGCTGTTGTTCTAGATGTCTGACCAACAATTTCTTCATTGTATATAAATGTTCCGACACCGACTGTTGGGAAATTGCTGAATTGAACTGTAGGTGCTTCGGTATAACCAATTCCTGGTTTTAGAATTCTTACACTTGAAACCGTTGTAGATGTTATTCCTGCAACTACAGTTGCGGTTACTCCAGATCCAACTGAGCCAATAATATTAACAGTTGGTGCAGAAGCATATCCTACACCGGATCCAGTTATTGAAACTGTTTGTAAACTTGATAATGTTCCTCCAATGGAGCAAGTTGCTGCCGCACCTGATCCTCCTCCACCAGAGAAAGATATTGTTGGAGCGACCGTATATCCTGCACCAGCATTTGTTAATTCTATTCTTAAAACAGATTTAACATTTGCCTTTGTTGTGGTAATGGCAACTGCTGATGCATTAGTTCCCCCAACGGGTGCAGGAGTTATAGATACTGTTGGTGCGGAAGTGTATCCAGATCCGTCATTGTTTAAAAATATTTCCGAAATAGCACCAGTTGCAATGGTTGCAGTTGCAGTTGCAGTAGTAGCGGTGCTAACCAAGACGAGATTGGTAATATATCCTTCTTCCTTAACAGTATTGTCGAGTTCTTCTATAGAAGTGTCAATAAGTTCATTTTCGTATTCGAACAACTCACAACTTAATTCATAAACATAATTTGAACCTAATTGATAAAAAGGTTTTTCTGATTCTACTCTTTTAATTTCAAAGAGTCTTTCTCCTAGAGGAAAGTATATTAAATCACCCTCCTTTGGTCTTGTAATTAAATCTGCAAAATCATAATCTGTAATTAATCCATCTCTAATTCCAGAACTAATGCCTTCCAAAAATGGAACAATAAATTCTTCAAATCGTTCTCTAGAAATAGTTAAACTAATCTCATTTTTTAATCTTAGACCAAATTTGGTCATGATATCACTATCTGGAGCGTATCCATCATAATTGTTTAGATACGCTTCTAATGAAAATGAATCATCGAATTTAGATGATTGAATTTCTCTAATGATATCATCAGTTTTAAATATTTTTCTTGGTAGATATATTATATCAATACCGTAAATTTTTAGTTGTTCATTTATTAGATCTTGAACAAGAAATTGTTCGTTTCTAGAACCTTGAAGAAAAAATGGGTTAAGTGACATATTTAGTTACCCTATCATATCCAAAGGTGGCATTTCGTATTCTGAGAACATTCTTTGTTTAATATCTTCAAGTTCTCTTTCACCATCCTCATACAATTGTCTTCCATTAAGTTCAGTTCCGCCAGGAAGTTTGACTCCTTGAAACTTAATTAAATTTTGTCCCCATTGTTTTTTAACTAAAGCCGTTAGATACTTTTTAACAAAACTATCATTATATATCTTAGAAAAATTAGCAGGATCCAGTGCTCTATGACAATCAATGATAAAAAACGTATCTTTTGTTTGTGCTCCCCAATCAAGATCCAAATAAAGTCTATTTTGTCTCTTATTGAATCTAACTTGCTTATCTGTGGTTAACAAATGATCAATATCTTCTAAGTAACTTTTTGTCATCGCATATTGAAGTAATTCAACAGATCCAAAAAAATGTAAGTCATTTAAGAACATTTGATACTTGATACTGAACATTCCTCCAGATATAGTGCTTGTATCAAATTTAAATATTTTTTCAATTCCAATTACAGAGTCTGGAACTTGAATATAATTAGAGTTTTCATAAAAACTAAAAGTAGTTGCTGTTCCAGCTATAGTAGAAGTTCCTGTAGTTGTTACAATACCTACGCCACTGGTTCCTGATGCCTTACCTCTATCAATATCTTCTTGACTAATTTTATATTTCAAATACATTCTTTCGACACCATCATAATGTCTCTCATTAAAATATTGAATAGTGTCATCTACTAAATCATCAATCTGCTCATCAGCAACATTAATTTCTAATACTGGTGCTCCCAGTTTTCTTAATGTATAGTCTATTAATTCTTGTCTGGTTCCTGGTTTGGCCATTAGAAAATACCTCCGTCTATAACTGAAGTCCAGGTCGGTATTCCTACCGCATTAGTTGTAAGTATATAATAAGTTTCGGTAAGAGCATTTTCAGTGCTTGCTGCTCCAATTAACTTTCCAGTATTATCAAAGTATGCAATACCATTAGGACCATCATAATCATCAGAATCATAATATAAACCTTCAGTTACAGTAACAAAACCAGTAATACTTATATTATTTTGAAATATTGATTCCCCACTAACATTTAAGGTATTGGTAGTAGTTAATCCAGAAAATGATGCGTTTTTCCATCTTTTAAGAGAAGATCCAATATTATATTCGTCATCCTCATTTGGAATTAAATCGGAAATAAATTCTCCACTTACATTAATATTATCACTATCAGCATCACCAATATTAATTGTTCCACCTCTAAAAGTTGCTGTTCCAATAAAATTGGAAGTTCCTGCAACTTCTAAATTATCTTTTACAAATAAATTTCCACCAATAGTTGTAAATCCACTGACGGATGATAATGTTGTAATTCCAAGTATGGTAAGGGTATCAGCAGTTAACGATCCTGAATTTGTGGCATTACCAACTACTAATGCGGGAGTAAATATTCCCTCAGTGGTGCTAATAGTAACACCTGATCCAACATTTACTACTCCAGTAGACCCATTAATATTAATTGAATTAGATCCAATTCCAAAAGTGCCTAAACCAGCAACATTTAAGTTTTCCCCAATTCCAACTCCACCAGTAATTACTAAAGCGCCAGTAGTAGGAGTTGTTGATGAAGTTGCATCACTGATAAGAATATTCCTATCAATGTCATTCCTCATAATGAAAGTTTCTGTTGGAGAATCCCATATTAAGAGATTTCCATCAGACTTATCAGTAGAATTTACGTCAGTTAGGTTAAGTAATTTTGTTGGCGGTGCGGATGCGTTAGATAAAACACGAACGGCATTCTGACTACCAACCCTAGCTTTGATTGTAGGCATGTTATCTTGTTACTCCGCCTCTTACTAGTGCAGCACCTTCAACGACCTTAAAGATTTTTCCTGAATTTGTGACTTTTACGTCATAAACATATCTACCAGGTTTTAAATCGACCGTTTGAGCAGAACTCAATGAAATAGTAACCACACCACCTTCGGGATTTGTAATTGAAGATGTGAATGTTGTTGCCGTTGAAGAACCATAATGTTTTCTCAATTTACTTTCAACCGAAGCAGTTGTTAAATCGAGTGCTGCGTTTGTTCTGGTGTCTTCCAACTCAAATGAAGTATCAAAGTCAAATCCCTGCTCAATCACAATATTGGATACATAAACAGCCATTATTTGATACTCTAATAGACCTCTATGCTCTATTTATATTAATTGCCATCTAATTAGATTTTAAAAACTCTTTTAAGAGTGATTTTATTTCGTCAATATCTCTCCTCATATCATCTAATTCTTTTTGTTTTAGTTCTTTTTGGTTTATAGAATTTACATATTGATTGTAAGCAACGCTATCATGGTTAATGATAGCGCCACTATTTTCATCTCTATAAAGATTTGAATGACCCTCAACTTTTATCATCTGACTGCTATTGTCCTTAAATCTTTGAATCTAGGTGCTTTTGCCTGATTTGTTGTTGACATTACAATCTTGATTGAGAATCCAGTAAATAAATCCAAATTATTTGCAGTAAATTCATAATCTAAGAATTCATTATCAAAACTTCCAGGAACTCTGACATCAGGCAAACCACTATTTTGATTTTCATTAATTGGTAATAATCCATCAGTTGTTTGCTTTAGATTATTATATCCAGGGAATAATTCAAATGACTGTTCAATTTCGCTAGAGTCTGCTCTAATCAAACTATAAAGAACTCTGAAATCAGCTGAAGAATCTCTATACGCGGAAAGAAGAACTTTCAATGATGTTGCTGGATTTGTAAGATTTACTATGTTGCTATAGTAAATCGCAACGTGTGGGTCATCTTCAATACCATTTACTCTTCCATCAGTGATATAATTTGTTATTGGATTATTAATTCGATCACAGAAAAATTCTGTAAACGCCGTATTCAGATTTATAACTGGGGATAAGTTAGAATCTGTTGAACTAAAGGTTATGCCTGTAGTAAATGATTTTTTCCTTGGGAGTGCAGTTAGATACTGATCTTGATTCGGTTCTGAACATACAATTCTTGGAGTTTCCATAGGATTGTATGAATTTAATTGAACTGGTTGGAATCCTACATCATTGAACGAGTTTTCTGATCCAGATACTCCAGTTCCAGAAGTGGTTCTAATGAAAGCATCCACGGATGTTTCTGATCCGGGAAGAGAAATATCATATGTTGGTCTTAATCCTGTAAACAGAATATTCTGAGTGCCAGTTACTCTAGATCCACCAGCAGTTTTTCTGGATGTGAATGATAATTGTGGCAATCCTGAAGTAGAATTATCTTGCTGTCTATTAGAACCAGTAGAAGATGATCTATCAATTTCAACATGATAACTATCAATATCAATTGGGTCTTTAATAGATGCAGTTCTTCCATTAATTCTTCTTAATGAAATTCCACCAAATTCGTATTTTTCAACAATATCACCAGCAAAATGATTGATTGGAATAGTGTTATCAACACCTCTTCCACCAGTAGTCGCAACAGTCAATTCTCCATTTCCAACTCCCTCATATTTTATGATTTCATTCCCAATTTTGACGTATCCTGGATAATTTCCACCAACTGTCTGCCCCTCAAAAGTTGTGAAATTGGATGTATTTGCAACACTGATTGTAGTCTGATTTAAAAGTAAATTTGAAGACAGAATTGTTGGAGAAACATCTGATTGTATTCTATCTAAGATTAACTTATTTGTATTTGAATACATTCCATGTTCAAAATGATCAACTTTTATGTAATTTCCAGAGTTTACGCCTCCATCAGCACTAGAACTTGTAATATAAGTTCCGGCAGCACTTACAATACTACTTCCATCATAGTAACTTAATCCTGCTCCCACAGTCTGAACAGAGAATTCATGATTTTCGGCATTACTGCCAAATTCACCTTGAACATTTGAGAGATATAAAGTATCAAGACCAGTTATTGAAGTAATTGTAAATTGTGCATCTCTACCTCTAGCAGTTCCTACTCCAGTAGTTGAGGTTACAATACCAACAACATCCCCAACTTTATATCCAGTTCCATAATCTGGATTTGCTGTAGAATGTGCAGCACCAGAAATAACTCCATTTGAATCAGTGCTAATAACTAACTTCAATCCACTTCCATTTCCAATAATATTATAAGTGGAAACAACCTTATTGGTTAATGTTGGTGGATAGTTTACTCCAGATTCTGTTGTAGAAATTGTAGCAACTGAGCTTCCTTGACCAACAACAGTTGCAGATCCACCATATCCATTTACACCGGCAAGTTTTCTTCCAACAGTAACAACTCCAATAAAATCACTATTATATGAAGTAACAATTCCAATTTTTCCTGTTTTTGGTAAAACAGTTATTGGGTTTGTTGCAAGAGTTCTAACATATCCATTACTTGAATCTAAAGGTGGATTGAAGAAATATGCCGTACCAGTGTTTTCTATGAACTTCGCTTTATATAACTTAAATTTCAAATCTTGATATTGATCGGTCGTCCATATGGATCCATTTTGAGATTTGAAAAGTGATCCAAGAGAGAACTGTTGGGTATATCTTTCAACATTAACGTCTGGAAGACTGGAATCCCTAACGACATCTTCTCCCATGATTGCTGTCCACAATTCATATTCATTACTATTTTCAGAAACAATTACGAGAGCATATTCTTTCCCTGGTGCCAAGAAAATAGGTTCTGGGAATTTTATATTTGTGGCAACAGTTCCAGTTGTCGATTTTTTAATGTTGGTGATTGTATTTCCAACTGCATTAACTTCGGTGGGTCTAACAGTAACAGATCTACCAATGACATTTAATGTTGGGGTTCCCAACTCAACAGTTCTAATTTCAAGTCTTAGTGGAGAATTATTAGTATCAATATTTGCAAAGAATAGATCAACAGAGGTTAAGAAAACGCCATTTGCATCATCTTCAGTATCAATATTTGATTTAACCTGAACGTTTCCACCAACGGTAAATGTTTGTGCTAATGGATCAAAATATCCAGTTCTAGTATTTGTTGTAGTTGTTACAATGTTTACTCTGGTTGTAACAACTCTAGTTCTAACAACTGTTGTTACAAATAGATTTCTCCATTGTTCAAATACACCTGTTGCATTATACTCACTTTCAGCATATGATATCGCTGTACTTCCGGGAAGTAGTTCTTCATTTGTTGGACTAGAAGTGATTCTATATGGTTTACGACCAGTCTCTATTCTGACAGAAGGTGCTGGGCTTGTATTAGGATCTTTTAAGAAAAATGTTCCAAACAAATCTCCATAATTGTCAGAAATTAATCTAATATCTTTAACATAGGCGATTGCACCACTAGTTTGACCAACTAATTGCATACCTTTTACTAGATAACCAGAGTATGCTCCTTGTGCTTGTTGAGCTAAAGATGAAGTATCTACATTAAGAACTTTTGAAGTCGAACTATAAATTGAACCAATGTCTTCTTCTCTTGAATATGGATTAATAGTAAATATTGAAGATGGATTATTAAAACTTCCAAATTTATGATTTGGAGTACATAATCTAAATCTTATTAATTCACCATTAGAGGTTGTTCCGACCACAGTTTCACCAACACTAAATGCGGCAGAGGCACCATAAGTTTGTAATTGTGGATTTGGAGAAATTTCTACTAACTTAGGAACTACATCAACTTCTCTATTATTATCTAAAAACTGATAATACTTTGTTAATGGTTTCAATTCAGAAACCTTAAACTCAGTGTTTCTAGATCTCATGTAAATTTCAGGAGTTCTAGAGACAATTTCGCGACTACTGGCAGTGCTACTAGATGAGCTTGTTCTGGAAGATCTAGAAACACCCACTGAAGTAGATGTAGAACTTGATGTTGTTACTTGCCCTCTACGATTTGGGTCTGCAATATTTACCTCACGATTTACAGTTCTGCTAGAAGAACTGACAGCGGTTCTTCTAACAGTTCTGTTAACAGTTCTAGTTACTCTACGATCTGGAAGTTGGAATGTTCTAGTCCAAGTATCAACTTGTGGAAATAAATCAACATTTCCAATATATAAAACAACATTAAATGGGTTAACATTCTCAACTTTTGT
>Ga0208645_1002996_pt1 | contig 12897 bp, 14 predicted proteins | sample VirMetDEL_Sep_01_FD_184519 | JGI IMG/M metagenome (GOLD analysis project Ga0208645, IMG submission 184519) | Aqueous microbial communities from the Delaware River and Bay under freshwater to marine salinity gradient to study organic matter... | ecosystem: Environmental > Aquatic > Marine >...
CGTTAAATACGTTCATAGAACGTTGTGTAGCGCGTTTTATGGTGAACGCGATGCCTCCTATGAAGCACATCATATCAACGCAGATACACACGATAATACACTTGATAATTTAGTGTGGATGAAAAAGGAAAAACACCGAGCTATGCCTCGTGGACCGTATAAAAAAAGAGGGCTATAATGCCCTCTTATTTACGTATAAACACGTTTATTATTGTCTATTATCGCGTTTTCTATACCAATCATATAGACGCGTGATGTTTAAAAGTACACCCGTTAAAACGAGTAATAATGTTAGAGGAGCTTGCCAATCCATTAGGACTGAACCTAATGCTGTTATAGTTGCTCCGTTGGCTAATGTATCTTTTATTTCGGGTGTCATCATTTACCGTATAATGCTTTTGTAAGGTCGTAGTTAGCTGTAATTTCATCTAGAGATAAAGCCCTATCATAGAAGAAAACATGACCAATTCTACCATCTAAGGCATTATAACCTGCAGTTTTTGGTTCTGCTGTACCTATAGTTAAATTACTATTAGTTTCTAATAAATTACAACTACACCCTGTATCACCTCTTGCCGTAGTACCTGTATAGAAAGTCCAAGTATCACCTGATCCATTTTTTCTTAAGGTAATAAAATACCATTCACCTAAACTAATAGCATTATCATTAGTTTCCATAGTACAGGCACAAGTACCATTAATGTGAAATAATAAGTCATTAGTACCATCACCAGCTGAAAGAATCCATTTATTAGTAGGTTGATCGTCAAAACCCATAATAGCATTCATCCACCAACTACCATTCCAAGCATCCCAATAAGCCCACAGTTGTATTGTTGCTTCAGTTCCAGCAGAACCTGATGACCACCAATACTCATTATAACTTCCTGAGGTACCAAACCATCTGTTATCACCTGGGAAATCAAAATAGCTACCTGAACCTGCAGGTGTCGTCCAAGTTGGAACCCCAGCACTTCCAGAAGCTTGCATATCAGCATGATTTGAAGTTAAATCATACCATGTACTACCAGAACCAGGATATGAAGTTAAGTCATTAGGATCTAACCATAATCTTAACCCATTTTGTACAGGAACAGCTTCTGCGGCTGCCGCTGATTTAGCATATATTGCTGTAGGTGTAAACATATTTTATTAAACTAAATCTTGTAAGAAGTTAGCTTTTAATGTAGTTCCATCAAATGATACAAATGAAATAACATCAACACTTGAAGTAACTGCTGTTGGTGTATAAGTACTTCCTGAAGGGAACTTAAATGCAGATGCAAAACTTATCGAACCAGTACCTGGTGAAGGTTGAGTGATTTGTAAGTTAACAGTTTGACCAGGAGTAATATTTGAAGGATTTACAAATGTATCTGAACCACTTACTAATGTTAATGTAAAGAAATTAGCAGTTGATAAATCTAAGGATGCTGTATTAGAAGCAATACTTAATCCTGCTACGTTACCATTTAAACTTCCTGTTACAATAGGATCGTTTAATACTGCTATATAAGAAGCAGTTGTTGCTGTTGTAGCTGAATCTGCTACTAATGCGTGAGATGCACTTACTGCTGTATCACTATAAGAAGCTGAGATAGCATTTAATACGTAAGAAGCTGTTGTTGCTGTATCGGCTACTAATGCGTGTGAAGCACTTGTAGCTAAGAAAGAGTTACCAGCATTAGCAGCAAATGATGCTGTTGTAGCAAATGATGCTGAAGTTGCACTTGTTGCTGTATCTGCGTTACCTGTTAAATTACCAAGGAATCCTGCTGATGCACTAACTCCGCCGGTAACATCTAGTTCCGCAGTCATAGACACTGTAGAACCGTCATCTGTAATAGAAGAATCTACAATATGGTGATTACCTTGTCCTTTAACTAATCTGTTATTTGTAGGATAGGTAGGTGTTCCTTTTGATGAATAAGCTGCACCAAATAATGCTACACCATAATCTGTACTTGAAGTTGTAGTATACTCGTAATTCCAATCGTTAAGTAAGGAATCAAAGAAATAAGATGCTGTATAGTTAACAGGAGTAGCTGAACCACTATCTTCAACAATCAAACCAGCGTATCTGGTAGCATTTGAAGTGTTTAATTGAATAAACGCATCTCCAATAATTGTTGCTGAACCTGTTACTGTTTGTAAGAAACCGATTGAAGCAGAAGTTGCTGTTAGATTTGTAAATTCACCACCTGATGCGGTAATACTTGTTGCGTTAATATCTAATCCACTTGCTATATCAGAGGCAAATGATGCAGTTGTAGCTGTTGAGGCATTACCTGCTATATCAATTGTATAAGTACCTGACAAACGAGCAGCATTTAAAGTACCTGTGTTTAGGTTTGAGGCATTACGGAAGTAAGTACTATCGTTACCATCTAACGTATTAGCATCTCCTGAAATATCAATTGCGTAAGTACCTGACAAACGAGCTGATGATACTGTACCTGTTGATAAGTTAGAAGCATTTGTATAATATGAAGCTGGTTGGCCTCCTAAAGTAGATGCTGTGGCTGCTGTTACAACAAAAGAAGCTGTGGTAGCAGTTGTAGCGGTAGCGGCTGTAGTAGCGAATGAAGAACTTACAGCATTTAATACGTAAGAAGCAGTTGTAGCTGTTGCCGCATTTCCTGAGTTAGTAATGTTGTATGTACCTGATAAACGTGCTGCTGGTAAAGTACCTGCATTTATGTTATCAGCATTTCTATAATAAGTACCATCATTACCATCTAATAATCCTGCATCACTTGCAAAATCAGCATGTGAAGCAGAAGTAATTGCTCCTAATACTGTTGAAGCAGTAGCTGCATAAGAAGCAGAAACAACACTTCCATCTAAATAAGATGCTGTAGTAGCAAATGATGCACTTGTAGCAGTGGTAGCAGTAGCAGCAGTTGATGCATAAGAAGCACTCGTAGCAGTAATATCTAAACTACTAAGTAAACTACCTGTACCATCGGTAATTTGACTACCAGATATTTGTACTAATGCCTGATAGCTGGATGAAATGTTTAACGGTCCTAAGTTTTGTCCCATAATATTATTCTACGTTTGATGCCCAAGGAAATTGTGGATACCTTGAATCTGTGATTCTTAATCCTGCTTGTCTAGCTTGGTTTAAATGTGTGCCTCTATTTTGATATTTAAATACAATTGGACTTCTGTACTGGTTACTGTAATCAGGATATTGTTGGTACAAGAAGTTATTTTCGTTTAATTCGGGTAAACTATTCTGTTGTTCAATAATGTAATTTACTAAGCGCTCAGCGTAGTATTGCATTTTGTTTTCTACAGATTGTCTTTTTACCTCGTATAATGATCTGTCTACTGTTTGACTATTATCACCACCAGTAGCATTTAGTAACCCGTTATTACGTGGTCTTATATAAATGGCCTCTAACGTTTCATAGTATGTCGCGTATAACAAGAAATCCTGAATATAATCGGTTACTAACGTTAAATAAGCGCCGGTTAATGTGTCACTATCAATGTCACTTAACAATTTTTGATACAATACAGTACCAATAATTCTTTGTAAGTGAATATCCTGTGCCTCACGAACAGCATTTTTAATAAAAGCAGTATCTAAGTTATCATTTACATCTGTAAATTGTCTTAGTTTAGCTTCTGATATGATAAAAGTACTTGTCATTAGATTGGGAACATATCGTTATTTGAATCAGCATTAGCTTCTCTATCAGCTGTTTCGATTTTTTCTTCTAATTGTGCGTCTTCACCAACTTCAGCTTCTGTAGAAGTAACTACATCTGCTTCTTCTTCTCCATCAGAGAATAATTTTAATTGTTGAACACCCACAGTAATATCACCCACTTCTGGGTACATCATTTCTAACATTTCCTCTATACTTGCTAATAGAGTCTGTTGATAAGGTCTAATTACAGTATTAACTAACAACAAGTAAGCATCAATTACCTCTTCTCTTCCTCCTAATTGACCAGCGGTTTTAATACCTAAGATCATAGGTGAGGTAATTCTGTGTGCTGTTAATATTTTTTGCGTTGTAATTTCGCTTAGTGTTGTATAATACCCATCTGCTCCGTTTTGAGGGATAGGTGTAATTATTGGTGCGTTTGCTGGATCATCTAAATCCATATACAATAACGAACCAGCGTTATCTGTTCCTGCATATTGTTCTCGAAGCATATGTTCGATTTGTTGTCTTTGATCAGGATCAGCGTTTGTAAATGTAGTAATGGATAGCGAAGGTGCTAAACCATTCTTAATATTGTTAAGATGGAAGTTATCTACCTCTTCATCCAAGTCAATTACGCGTAATGCTCCTACATAATCAGGTAGCGGGTAATATTTTTGACCAGGTGAGTATGGGCGATATACGTATATCTGTTTTGGTTCCTCTGCAGCTTTAGTTGGGTTATAAACAGGTAAGTAAGGAACCTCTTTAGGTACTGTTCTATTTGAGTATCTGTACTTATCTCCCCATTCATCGGAGATGTAGTACCCTTCTACTTTACCTCTATAATTCATTTCCTTAGCTCTTAACCAAGAAAAATCAATGTGGTATACTGCTGCTACTTTTGTTCTGTTACGGTTGTAAACTACTTCAAAAGCGTATCCACCAAATAATTTAAAATCTGTAGCTAATTTATGGAATACTTCATTCCACGTTTCATCTGGATTAGCTCTATCTAATACGAATTCTTGTTCGGCTATTAAGCCTTCTCCTACAATACCATCAATAATTGCATTAACACAAGTACCGTGAATAGATGAATTATTGTATAAATCAATTAAGTGATTAGGGAAATCATTGTATTCCCCATACTTAACGTAACTGCGGTTTTCAGACCTAAAGATACTCTCCTCAGGACGTACTCGTTCTGCGAATTGTTTCTTAATAGCCTTAAAATTAAATTTCTTATCCATTATAAGTTATATATGTTCCGTTCTCGTTTGATGATACATATTGCGTTATTTCTTGTTCATTAGAACCTGAAACATATGCTCTATCAGAATATATTAAATCTACAGGAGTAATTCCACCTATACCTTGCCAAGTATCACTTGTTGCTTGGAATGTTGTACTAACACTTTCCCAAGTTGAATTACCACTACCTGTATCCAGAGTGTATATACTGATATCATACTGACCTGAAGCTGTAGGAGCAACAGAACCAGAATTAGAGATAACTAACCAATTTCTATAAGCATTAGGAGCTGAAATTGTAGCTACATCAAAGTTACCATTTGATAAGTCATACGATTGTGTATAAATTATTCTTAAATTACCGTAGTAACCTGAAGAAGTATCTACTGTATCAATCCATACAGCATTCGTATTTGTAGTTTCAGACCTATTAAATTGTAGCATTGTATTATTTTTTAATTAGAAAGGAGTAGGGGCTATGCATACGCACAACCCCTTCCCTTTATCTAAATTCTTAGGATACGGTAATACCGCTAAGAATTACTGTTAAGTCTGAACCGCTGATTTCTGAAGCGGGATCAGGTTCTTGACCGTTGAATGTTAAGGTATATCCATTTGAATCGCCAAAGGCAGTGCCACTAGCACCTTGACCTGCGTTCAATGCCAAACCATTTTGTTCTCCTAAGTAGAAGAATTTACCAATTCCATCAGATGAACCGTTGTTAGTTTCAACGATCATCTTGATTTCAACATTCTTAGAAAGCAAACGTACTTGATTTCGTGTAGCTGATTGCAGTTTATGCAAAGGCATATTCACAGTTTGATCGAAGAATACAGTACCATTTTCGGTTGAACCGTTAATAGTTTCTACATAATCTCCGGTTTGACGAGTCAACTCAAACTTATAGAAAATACCTGAACCACTGATTGCACTAATCAAGCCCGTACTGCCTGAACCCGTTACTGAATCAACAGAACCGCTTAGAATGTAAACATTCTTAATACCACCCGTGTTGTCTCTACAACCGAGGGTAAATCCTGAAGTAATATCACATGTTGCCATAGTTTCTGTTGTTTATAGGGTTAGACAATTATACGTTGTTAGAAACCCAGAATTCAGGGTATGCTACGTTTACACCAAGTTTAGTAGAGATTCTGTGACGCAATTGGTCTGTGTTGATGTCGTACCACAATTGGAATTGTGAGAAGTCGCTCATCAAGTCAGTACCTGCTACAATTTGTCTAGCTGGTCCGAGAACGATACGGTTGGTGTTGATACCTACAGTACCTACTACTTTAACGTTCTGGAATGGGTAAACCATTTCCAAAATTCCACCTCTGTTGCTGATGCTTGAAGGATCGAAGTAGTAAGAGTTAGAAGTACGAACGCTTGATACGAATTCACGGAACTTACCTACACTCATGAAGAATGTTAAGTCGTCGCGATCTGCTACGTCAGTAGGAAGAGCAGCGATCATAGTGTCCAAGTTATCTAAAGATGCTGTAGTAGTACCTACGATTTGAGCTGCGTCAGTGATTGCTGAACCTGCAGAACCAGAAGACAAAATTCTCAACAAACCGTCAGATTCACAAGTTCCACCGAAGGTAGAAGCTGAACCTGATATTTGCTGCCATAAGAATTGGTCGTTAGCTTTCTGGAATTGGTTAACCAATAAGTCAGAATAAGCACCCGCTAATGCGAATGTTTCGTTGTAAGAACCTGGCTCCAAAGCGGAGATACCCAAGTATTTTTTGTCCATATCCTTAAGACAGATTCCGTCTTGAGAAGTACGAGGACAAACAGTAATGTTTCTTTGTGTAAAGGTAGCTGAACCACTGAAGTCAGTAGAACAGTTAGCGTTTTGGATATACAAGTCAACTTCGAACAAGTTGATTGGCTCTTGATACTTAACACCCTCTTGGATGGTAATGTATTCCATAGTGCTACCGCCATACACAGCTTTAACTACGAGTTCACCTGCAACTTCGTTGTTAAAGTCATTTAAAGCTGATACGTTTAATGCCATGATAATTTAAATTTACTTTTTGTTTTTGATTGAATCTAAAGCCATTTTAATGCGGTCTGCATTGCGGGCTTCATCTACGTTGAACTTTGAAAACTTGCTCGAAGCTTCCATTTTCTTGCCTGTTGAAGCTAAAGTAGGTTCAGCAGCAGGCATATTTTCTAAGCCAGCTACTTTGTCTTCCAATTCAGCCATTTTCTCTTTCATCTTGCCCATTTCCTCTTTTACAGATTCAACGATAGCTTCTACGATGTCTTCGATCTTAGCTTCATCTTCCATTTCTTCCTCCTTTACTTCTTCTTCCTGCATTTCTTCCTCTTCGGTTTCTTCGGCCATAGCCTTTTCACCGTCGGCAGATGTAATTTCAGTTACTACTGAATCTTCTGTACGGAGTTTAGTTCCGTCTTCCAATTCGTGCTCTCCATTAGGAGCGTCCATTTCTTGTCCTTCTGCAGTAACAACTGTTACTTTATCTCCGACTTGCAATGAATCACCTGGGAAACGTAGAGTGAAGGCACCATTAATGTCTTTTAACTCACCAAAAGCTTCCTCTACAGTAGTTTCTTCCTTTACTTCTGCTTCAACAAGGTTAAAATGTGCCTTTACAAGGTCTTTTAATTCAGTTGAAGTCATATTATTTTTATTAATATAAAGGGTTAAACAATTATTTGTTAACAGATATACATATCTTGCAGATAGCATATCGGAAACGATTAAAACCGCTATTTATTCGGTTTACTTTTATAAGCATCTCTAATATCTTCTACCTCCCATTGAGGCATAGATAATTGTGCATAGCATATAGCTGCACGTTGCTTATTATCAGGATATTCTGAACTTAAATCAGCCATACAACGAGAAATAAACTCGTCTCTGGTTTCAACTAATGTTCTTTTAGGGATAGGCATATTATAATTTACTTTTATATACTTTAGCTAAATCAACTACAGCTTGGCTACCAATGTAGATGCTGGCAATAGTAACCCAATCGTGTGAATCTAAGTTACCAAATAAAGATAATAATGTAGCAATAAAGAAAACCAATAGTTTTCTACTTGCCCACTTACCTAAAAATGTATCTATTTTTCCCATTATAATGATTTAGTATATTTGTCTAACATTTCAGTAAAGTATCCTTGAACGCTAAATCCTTTTACTTTACCTGTTTTAACGTACTCATCCCATACTTTTTTATTATTCACTCTATACATTCCGAACCATTGTCCTTTAGTAGGTTCGTATCCGTAATAGGTTGATTTATCTTTTTCTGGGTCTTTAACTAACCAAGTCTCTACTAACGTTACATCATTTACTCTGTCTGAATCGTTGTGCTCAATGTTTACAGAATCATTTAATTTATCTTCCATAAAACGATAAGCTAATTTTTCAACGGTTGCTTCGTCAAAATAAACGTGGTACATTTCGCCATCTTTATCTCTACGAGGAATTAATTTGTTAGGTGTCATTAACGGACCTATCAACATTTGTTTTTCCTCTAATTCACTAAAGGCTTGATTTGATACTGTTGTATTTAAACCTGTACCAACACCTGTATTAGCATCTAATGGTTTAGTTGATTGTGATGAACTTAAGATATCTAAGTTAGCTGTTGCTTTTTTAGGATCAGTATTGTCTCTACTAAACAACTGTGCTTGCCAAAAATGTCTACAATTGTAAGAACCTCTCCATTTGAAAATATCGTAAAATCCAAATTCAGCATTTTCAGATTGTACTGATAGATTGTTAATATCTTCTTTACGGAATAATAAGTTTTTTCTCATTAATGATTTACAAAAATCTCTTGATGTAGAAATAATATCAGCTCCTTTACCTGGGGATGTTACATACTTGTATAATACTTTGTATTGACCGAAATCAGCGACGGATCCCTTATTTGGTTCAGCAACAATAGCAAATGCTTCGCTTATAGCGCGGTTATAATTGTCTTTACTGACGGGCTTATACCCTTGTGCCGCTAGCGTTGCTTCAGTAGTTCCAACGTTATATAACGCATCTAATATTTTGTCCTGTTTTTCTTTAGGTAATTCACTAATATAGTTGGGCAATGCCGAAACATCCACAGCCATATCTTCAGCTGCAACAGCGTTTTCAGTTCCTTCATTAACTGCATCTTCATGTGATTTACAAGGCATATAGCCGATTACATCTTCACCCAATTTGTGTTCGTGGTATCCTTCACACCCCATTTCTTTAGCTTTCGCTTCTGCTTCCTCAATTGTTGAGAAAATTGGGCTACCATCAATTTCACCAATTTGTGCAAATAAATTTTCTTTAATAATAGTTTCCAATACAAGTTTCTCAAACTCCTCCTTAGACGCTTGTACTGGGACACAGTTAGGTACTTCACGGCCATCTTTAATTTTAGTTCCTATTGCTTCGTATCCGGGCCAGCATGCTTCATCTAAATCGAATTCTTCACCTGCCTGTCTTAATTTTTTCTCTGCCCAAGGTAATGCAGCAGGTCCACCCCATAGTAAATAAGAAATGTAACCACAAGCATCGTAATCTTTTCTTGATACAGCTAAATCGTAATTATCTTTTTGACGTAGAAGGAATGAACGCATTCTACGAATAGTATCTAAGGTTAAATTTTCACCATTAGCTAATTGTTGTGCTCTTACTTTACCAACTTGAGTACCACATTTATTACCTAATGCTTCGTTTCTTTTAATACCTTGTTTAGCTGCTTCAACTGCTGCTTTAGGATAATCATTGTATGATTCGAATTCTTCCTTAGCAAACATAAAGAAATCCTCTTCGATAGCTGGATTTTCAACTAATGCTACGGCATCAATTCCACCTAATAAGGAATCTTCATCTAATACCAGTTTAACAATCTTATTTATCATAATTTTCTTCTTTGTTGTATTCGTGTTTCTGCTTCTTGTGCTGTAGTTACATCACCGGCTAATACATAGGTTTTAATTACAGGTGCACCACTAGCACCTCTTGCAGGATTAGGGAACAAACCTCCTGGTGCATTTCCAAATCCAGCTACTGAAGGACCTGTTGGTACAGAACCACCTCCTGAAGCACCACCACCACCTCCAGCACTTGCAGTACCTGATTCTTTAAATTGTTGTGAATTAATTACTGCTAATCTTGCTAAACCAGAGGCAATAGCAACACCCGCAGCAATTGCGGCTCTAACAGGTGCATCAGGTGTAGGAATTGATAATTGTGAAGCATATGCTTTTTGTGCTGATAAGTAAGTTGAAATAACTGTTTCAACACTTGCTAATGCTTTCTCTCTATTAAATGCTTTACGAGCAGCATCTTCACTATCTTGATCAAATAATTGGTTTAATGATTTTAAATCACCAATTAAGGATAAAGCCGAATCAGTTGCTAACGTAACTAATTGTTCACGGTATGCTTTCTGATCGTCTATTGATTGTGCATTGTAAGCATCTTGTTCTGCCTTTAATGCTGCATTTTTAGCTACCTCTAATTCAGTAATATCTAAACCTGCTAATCTAGCTTGTTCAATTAAATCATCATAGTATTGAGCTGTAATCTCTAACTGACGTTGGTATTTTTGTTCTTCGGTTACTGCCTCAGCGTTAGCAATTTCTTCTTTTAATGATGCTAATTTCTCAGCATTTTCTTTTGTCTTAGCGTCTGCTTCACCAGCATACTTATCACGTATTTCTTGTTTTGCAGCTTCGATATTTGCTTCAAATGCTTTAACTGCTTCACTTTCAGCACCGTAATATGTAGTTAATTTTTCTAAACGTTCAGCATTTGCCTGGTCGATAGCTAATAATTCTCTATCTAAACCTTCTTGTGCTAATAGTGCTTGTTGGTTTCTAACATCTGCATAGATGGAGATTGCTTCTTTTTCAGCATTTGATCTATCGGCTAATGCTTGTTTTACTGAAGCATCTGTTTTAGCTCTACGTTCTAATTCTTCACGTACTGTTCTTTGTACTGTAATGTTTTGTCCTTCTAAGTTAACTAATTCATTTAGTGTTTCCTGATATGCTGCTTGTGCACGATTTACATTTGCTGTTGCTTCAGATAAGTTTTCACTATAATTGGCAGCACCATCAAGTACTTTTTGTAGTTCATAACCTGTTGGTAATACAGAACCCTTAATAAATGACCAGGTTTGTTCATACCAGGATAAGTTATCCTCTAATGAGCTATTTTGTACTTCTAATTGTTTCTTAAGTGCTTCCTCTAAAATGGCTGCTGCAGCGGATGCTTTAGCACGTGCCATAATCAATGGAATAGCTTGTGCTGTTCTCTCGTTTAATAATTGTAACGATTCAGCATTTGATAAGTCAATATCTTCTGTTGCTACACCTTGTTTAGCTAATTCCTCTAAGGCAAATTGTCTTTCTTCAATTGGTCTGGTACTATCTTGAGCTACTTGACTATAAGTTTCAATAGCAGCTGTTTGACCAATTACTCCAGCAGTTGCCTCATTTAATGCAGCATCAAATTCCTTTTGGAATTCAGCTGCCTCGTCGGTTTGACGAGTAAAGACATAAATTGCAGCTCCTAATGCTGCGATTGCTACTGCTGCAGCAACGTAAGGGTTTGCTAATATAGTTGTATTAAGTGCTGCTTGTGCTTTTTGAGCTAAACCAGCAACACCACCGTATGCTTTTAAACCCTCACTTAACGATTTAATACCGTCAAATGTGCGTTTAGTACCGTCTGCTAACGCGATAGCTCCTAAGGCCGCCGATTCGAATTTCTCGGCTTGTTCCTCCGATACAGCACCAGATAATACTAAGGCACCTGTTAATGTTTCAATAGAACCACCTACTACGTTAATGGCACCATCTAATAATTTAATTCTTTGTTCTTGCTTTTCTAACGATGCAGCATAGGCTTCAGCTGATACTTCTGCGTTTTTAGTAGCACTAGCATTGTTGTCTACCGCATTAGTATTTTCGTTTAGAGCATCAGTAAGACCGTCAACGGACTTAATTGCCCCTTTATCGTCTACTTCAATTACTATTTCTCTTTTTAGTGCCATTTAAAATAAATATTATTATTGTCCGGGTTGTGGAACGGCTAATACCCAGTTTTCTATAGTTTCATCCCATACATAACTTTCACCATCGTTAGGTTCTGGGATAGGTGCTTCCCATTGACACGTAGTTTCGTTTAGTACCCACGAGTTATAAAATTTAGGTGGGATAAAAGCATCTCTAAAATAATCATAAGTGAAACCTAATCCAGCAAAATTCTTTCTGTAGCTACCATCTTTCCAAGTTTGTATCCAAGTACCTGATTGTCCTTCAAAGTACTCTTCTGTACCTACTTGTACGTCAACTACTATTCTTAATTGGTTTATTTTAGCAAAGTGTCCCATTTCTTATGATGTAAAAATTCCTGAACCTGTAAATGTATGGTAAGTGTATCCTCCTGCTGATGTAACAGTACCACCTGATCCTACTTGTGAACCAGCGTATCTAACAATAACTACACCATCACCTCCATCAGCTCCTGCTCTACCAGCATTAGGACCACCACCGGCTCCACCACCGCCTCCTCCAAGGCCATCTGTACCTTGAGTTCCATCAGCGTTAGCATTACCACCAGCTCCTCCACCACCGGTACCTCCAGCACCACCTGCTCCTGAATAAGCTCCACCTCCACCACCTCCGGCGTAAGCAACTCCATCAAGCCAAGTGTATCCGCTACCACCAGCTCCACCAGCAGCACTTGTAGTAGATGTTCCTGTTCCTGTTGAAGGATCAGCACCACCACCTCCAGAACCACCATCATATGGTCCAGTACTACCTCCATCTTCACCATATCCACCGAAAGATGAAGTAGGTTGTAAACCAATACCTCCTGATCCACCACGAGTAGCACCACCACCCGAACCACCATTTCTACCTTGGTGTTCTGGTTGTCCACTACCTCCTGAACCAGCGGCACCACCACCACCTCCTAAAGCAGTATATACAGCAGAAG
>Ga0208645_1002997_pt1 | contig 12892 bp, 17 predicted proteins | sample VirMetDEL_Sep_01_FD_184519 | JGI IMG/M metagenome (GOLD analysis project Ga0208645, IMG submission 184519) | Aqueous microbial communities from the Delaware River and Bay under freshwater to marine salinity gradient to study organic matter... | ecosystem: Environmental > Aquatic > Marine >...
TAAAATATCCCCGCCGGAGGCGAACCCTACCCGCGCGTGCCTCCGGCGGGGATATTTGGACTCTGTGGAATGATCACTCTGAAACGCGAAGACCCGACCCAGCCCGATCTGGCGCTTTTGCATGAGCGCCACACCGAGGCGATGCATTCCGACACACCGCCGGAATCCGTGCATATGATCCCTGCAGACGGGTTGAAGCGGCCTGATATCGCGTTTCTCGTCATGCGCGAGGCGGGCAATCCGCTGGCGATGGGCGCGTGGAAAGTGTTGACGCCGGAGCATGGTGAGATCAAGTCGATGCATGTGCTGCGTGAGGCGCGGGGCAGGGGGCTGGCGCGAATTTTTCTGCGCGAGATGATGGCGCTGGCCAAATCCGAGGGGCTGACGCGGTTGTCTTTGGAAACCGGCGTGCAGCCCAGCTTCATCGCGGCGCGGGGTCTTTATCTTGCGGAAGGGTTTGAGGAATGCCCGCCTTTCGGCAGCTATCACCTCGATCCGAACTCCGTTTTCATGACCCGCGCGCTCTAAGACTTTTCTCGGCGCCCCTCTCGTAAGCCCCCTCTTGCACTGACGCGCCCTTTCGCGCAAAACAGGCGTCGAGTGGTCCCGTAGCTCAGCTGGATAGAGCAGCCGCCTTCTAAGCGGCTGGTCGGGGGTTCGAGTCCTCCCGGGATCGCCATCTCTCAAAGTTGCCTTTGATTTTATTGGATGAATCAGGAAAATCCACAACTTTTGAAAAGGAGTTGTAGATTTAGACCCCGCGCACGACCTTTTGGAGGTCTGCACTCTTGTCGTAGTGCTCGGCTTCGGCGTCGGTTTCGTGACCTAGAATCGCCCTCCATGTCTCCTTGCTCGCCCCCATTTCGCGGAACATCGCGGCTGTGCGTTGACATAAAAACCTGCAGTGATGCGGGAAGTGAGGGGAAGGTCTCGGAAGGTAGCGGACACCCCAATGAAATAAGCCCAATTATGTAATCTGAGGCCCCCGGTGGCCGATGAGCCAAAATCTGCAGTGGGATGCCCTCTGGGGGCGAGTTCTGGCGATAGGGGGCTTAGGAAGCTGTCATAGGGTTTGAAACTGAGTGACCGTTTAAGGGTCAATTTTTATTGGATCAGATCGCGTTTGAGCTGCATTTCGCCACTTCGATTAGCGTGTTGCGTGGCTGCTGAACATGCAAACGCGCCTGCAAGTTCGAAAACTTGTTGCACGTTTGCGGAATTTCCTTGTTTCGTTAGTGCTCAAGGGGCTTTCGCTGCGGTTGGGGCGGCGACGAACATGCAACTGAATTGGTTGGATTGCGTGCTTCTCTTGTCATGTGTCTGTTTTACGGACCATTCCTTAGTGATGCGGCTGCGGAATGGGCGGAAGGTCGACTGACCGTGATGCGGCAAGTTGCCTCCGGAGAACTGGCAGTGCGGTCATTTAAAAGCTCACAGGGCGTGGCCAGAGTTGGTGTTCGATCCAGCAAGACAATTTCAACATTGGTGTTGTAGGTCATCGGCGTGCTAACAACTTTAGACTGAGGGACGAATCTGCCTTATCCTGCGCGACAAGCACTTGTGGAGGACCACAACGGCGCTCCAAACAGGATTGAAGCATATGGAGAGTTCCACCCTTACCAAGGAAGGCGACGCAATGTCTGAGCAAATAGATTCATTGAATATTTCAACGTCAATTATTCAAAATTTTTCTCTCAAACTTGCCAATGGTTACAAAGACATCGAGTTGATCGCAAATAACTCCGTAAAAATTTTAGTCGCAGAAAATGGTGCAGGAAAGACGACACTCCTTAATACCCTCTACTCAATACTTATAGGGGGCTATAGGTTATTTTTATCTGCAGAGTTTGAGGAGTTAAAACTAACTATATCGGGAAAGTCTTGGGAACACAAACGAAGCGAATTTTCGCCAATCACTGACGAGGTGTACAGAGAGCTCATCAAGCTCGATATATGGCAACGAATGGAACTTACCCCTCCAAGCAAGATCGAAGCGGAGGAGCTAATTCTTGCCACCGCCGATGGTGACGACAATGCAATTGAGAATACCAGGTACTACGCAAAAGAGTATGTGCAGCATAGATTTCCTAGCAGCTTCCTCAAATCGAATCTTCAGTCCCTTGATTTGCGATTATCGGCTGGCGCTATCAGGAAGAAAAACGATAATTTCAAAAAGTTCACCGCTGAAGTCCAAGCTGCGCTTGATGGCCACACTGTGTTGTATCTTCCAACATATCGGAGAATTGAAGCGCTGCTTCCAGAGTATAGAATAAAGCAGGGTTCAACTCGTCGATCGCCTCAGTTCAGACGCAGAAGTCAACCAACACAACTAATCCATTTTGGCTTGCAAGACGTTGAAATTCGCCTTTCGGAAATGGCCGAAGAAATCCGAAGAACAACGGTAAGGGCCTTTTCGCAGATCAATGCAAGAACGCTTGATGACTTAGTTTTTGGAAACTATAAGCGCAATGTCGAGGACTCCAGCCCCATTAATTTGGAATCACTTCAGGTCGTCTTGGGTCGCCTTGGAAGAAATGATGAAACGACCAGAAGGCGGATGGAGAAATTAATTAGCTCGGGAGAGATAAATGATGAAGAAAATATTTACTTGAAAAGCTTCCTCGATCAGCTGATGCATACCTATGCTTCAACTCAAGATCGGGAATCTGCAATCGAAGCATTCATCGAAGTTATCAACTCTTACTGGCTAGATGAAATCAACGAAAAATGCTTCATGTTCGACAAGGCTTCAGCAGAAGCAAAAGTTGAGAATACTTACACGGGCAAGAAGCTTCCGCTCGAAGCGCTGTCATCTGGCGAAAAGCAAATAATTAGCATTTTTGCTAGGCTCTACTTGGAGCCGGAACAGAATGTGATTGTTCTAATTGATGAGCCAGAACTTTCTCTGTCTATGGAATGGCAGATGAAGTTCTTGCCTGACATCGTGAAGGCGAAGAGCTGCAGTCAGCTCATTGCCATAACGCATTCTCCGTTTATTTTCAAAAATGAGCTTCGGCCATATGCAGGCGACCTAAAAGTTTTGCGCTATAAGAAGCACGAGTTGAATGGTTGAGTATGTCTAGAGCGCAAAAAATATTCGAAGCCAGCAGTGCAGATGAGGTTCTTTACTTGAGTCTGCTAAAGTTCAAGGGTGCATGTGGGCAACCAAGTGTGCTGTTGGTTGAAGGGAACGATGATGTAACGTTCGTGGATGCATGCCTATGCCGATTTAATCCTAGTGCCAGAAATAGAGTGGCGACCTACAATTGCAGGGGTAAAAGCAATGTTCTGAAACTTCATGATCTAATTTCTGAGAGTATGGAGTTTAGTTTGAGTGAGTTTTGGTGCTTTATAGATAAAGATTTTGATGGAATGAGGGGGCGCGCACCCAGTGAAAAAATATGGATGACTCCAACCTATTCCTTTGAAAACCTATTGGTTTCGGAGGAAGTCTTGGGTTCGCTTCTTTCAGGTGAGTTCCGATGCAATGACGTTGATGGCGCACAGGATGTGATTAACATAAAGGCGCATTTCAGGAGGTTCGTGGATTCTTATATTGATGCACTTGGATTTGCAAATCTGTGTGCGTATTATGCTAGATTAGAAAATATTGAAACTCATTCTCATGATCAAACCATTACGCCAAATATTTCTGTTGATTATCCGACTGTAAAAAAGCCACTTACAGATGAAAATATACTTTCCCGAATGGGGAAAGCTAAGCCTTTAGATAAGTCTCAAGTTCTTTTGAAAGAAACGGATTTCAAGAAACTCAACCCAGTGACGGACTGGAGGGGGAAGTTCTTGCTCGCTGCGTTTGTAGCATTCCTAGAGGCCTTGAAACATGACCGCGGAACGAAAAAACCAACCATATTCTCCAAGAAAGCGAACATGACGTTTGATCCGAGGACAGATTCAGTGAGAACCTTTTCGAGCTTGGCTGCCCTTCCAGACTGCCTAAAGTTGTATGTGGAGTCGATTCCTTCATGATTAGTTTAGATCGGATGTTGACCACATATCCATTGTTCACAAGTGTTTAGGAATAATCACTTCTTAGCGAAGTGGCTGTCAGATTGACAGAAAGGTATCTCCAACCGCCGTGTGCATTGCGCAGAGGAAAATCAGTTTGTGTTTCAACTGAAACCACTTATCGCTGAGCGCAGCACTAGGGCGTTCGACAGCTTTGGGACTGACCTCGGTCAGGGGCGCAACCGCTCTCTGGGTACCGTATACAACGATGTCCCTCACGCGCGGAGATTGCAATGCAGGATATCCAGAGCCTTCTGAACCTTCCCATCCAAACGCTTGCTGTGTTGACGGCAGGTTACTTGGCCTATCGCATCGCATACGGAGGTCACGCCAAGGGCCATGCCACCATCGATGTAGTGTTCCTAACGCTCGTCTTCGCGCTGATCGGGAAACTCGGCTACAGTGCTGCCTCTCCGTCGATTTTCGCGCCATTGGTAGCCATCGCCCCTGCGGTTGTCTGCGCCGCGATCTGGCGGATGTTTCTGGGCGATTGGGTCGGGGACTTGCTCTATCGCACAGGCATCAATTGCACAGATCGGCACGTCTCCTCATGGGACAGCGTCCGCCTGCATTCGGCTTTCAAGCCTAAACGCGTCGTCCTCGTCCTCGATGACAACAGCAGAGTGAGCAGCGAGCTGGGCCAGTTTGAGGATCGCGCGCACGGTCCCTGTGTATTTGGCGACGATGGCTCGGTATCGATGTTTGTGACGGGTATGCAGGATGCGCCGGGTGAATCTTGGGACGATATAGATCCTTCCGAGATGGAAGGATCTACCTGTATGACATACTACCCCGCACAACGGATCAAGGAGATCCGTTGCTATCTTCTAGACTGACGATGCCGCAATTGGCGCGTCCTCTGTTATTTTTTCGGCAATGACTTCTTGGTCGGGGGAGCAGAGGATGCTGCCGTTTTACCAACGTTGAGCCGAGGCGGCCGCGACGAATTGATCGCGAGTTTTTCTTTCGGCTGAGGGCTGGAGCCGCTATTCGATTTCGTCATTGAAATACCTCGTTAAAACTTATGAAAACGTATGCCCGGACCACACCACCTCGCCGATGACCTTCAGGGCGTTGGCGTCTTCGCCTTTGCGGATGTCGAGCGGGAATTGCGGGTTGTCGGAGCGGATGATCAGGGTGTGGTCATCCATGCAATCGAGCCGTTTGACCTTCGAGTGACCGCCGTCGTTGAAGGCGTAGATGCGGCCGGAGCGGATCTTGGTTTTGGATTGGTCGATTAGCACGAGGTCACCTTCGTGCAGGGTGGGGAGCATGCTTTCGCCGCGCACCTTTACGAGGCAAGCGTTGCTAGGGGAGACCTCTAGGCGCTTGAGCCAATCGCGTCGGAAGGCGAGCATTTCTGACACGAAAACGGTGTCGTTCTCTGCGCCATTGCCCGCAGAGAGTTCTGCGTCAAATCGTCGGATGGGCGCGAATTGTTCTCCGTCAATTTCGGCAATCTCGATGGGGCCGCTCTCGCGTGGCGCACCCAGATAGAATTCAAGTCCCAATGCCTTGGCGAGCGCCTCGATACGCTCGACCGACGGGGAGGATCCCTTCTTTAAATTCTGTAGCGGAGTGTTGTCCGCTTTGCCGAATGCGCGCATCCCGACCTCAGCCTGGCTGAGGCCGAGTTCTTTGCGTCTCGCTTCTAGGAGTGCGTAGATATGGGGTGCGTTCATCATGGTGTAAAAATGCACCAAGACAGCATTTCGCACAAGCCTACCCCTTAGGAAACAGGCTGTTTCCATTTGGTGTAAATTTGCCGTTGACTAATAGTGTAAGTTTGCCATATTTGGGTTATGCAATATTTACACCTTCTCACCCTCGCTTCCGATCTCGCCGCCCACATGGGGCGGTCTGAGACCACGATCGCCAAGTGGTGTGGTGTTCACGCGCGGTTCTTCCAGCGTTTGCGCGATGGAAAGGGCTGCAACGTGCGGACGGCGGAGCGCGCCGCATGGGAACTCCATAGCCGCTGGCCAAAGGATCTTGCGTGGCCGCGCGAGGTTCCGGTCCCTCACAAGCCTAAGGAGATCGCCTGATGGGCCGACTAACCTCTGGCCGAGTGCGCCGCTTCTACTGCCGGATCCTCCTCGTGGACCGTTGGCTTGAGGCCACTTTCGTGGGCCGCGTGATTGGAGGCTGCGCCTTTGCTCTCCTCTCCTTTGAACTCTTCTTCCTGTTGGGGGTTTTCCAATGACACCGACGCTTATGAAGCTTGAGACGGTCGCAGTGGCCGAGGTTCACACGCAGGGGCGGCTGCGTCCGGTATCTGCGGCAGCGGTGGCGAGTTTGGTGGCGTCGATCACTGAGCTGGGCGTGATGAAAGACGCGATCCATGTGCGCAAGAAGCACAGCGGCGAGTTGCATCTGATCGCGGGCGCGCACCGTTTGCAGGCGGCGGTCGAGATGGGCTGGGCGGAGATTCCGGCGAAGGTCTGGACGAATGTTACAGACGATTGGGCGCGGCTGATGGAGGTTGATGACAATATCGCAGGGGCGGAACTGACCGCGCTCGACACGGCAGTGTTCTTGGCCGAGCGGAAGCGGCTTTATGAGAAGCTGCATCCCGAGGCACGGGCTACGATAGGCTCTGAGTTGGTCGCGAAGCGTTGGAATACGGCGGACATGATGTCCGTCGTATCCTTCGCAGCCGCAACGGCCGAGAAGTTCGGCCTGACGGATCGCCATGTGCGCCGGATGGTTGCGGCTGGCGCGGCGCTTTCGCCTCAGGAGGCGCAGCAGCTGCGCGAAGCCCAAAAGCCTGTCACGCTTAAGGACTTGCAGGTCATTGCTAAGGTGAAGCCTGCCGAGCGGCGGGAGATCGTTGCTCAACTGGTGGTCGGCGAGGCCAAATCCGCAGCGGACGCTTTGAAACGGCATCTGCAAACGACGGGCCAAGCGCCTGTGAAGCGCGATTTAGATCCCGTTGAAGCGGCGTTCAAAGCGCTGCGCGAGGCATGGTCCCGCGCTCCTAAGGCGGCGAAGCGGCGCTTTGTCGGGGAGCATTTCCCCGAGATGGAACAGCTGGCGCATGAGCTGGTGTCGGAAGGCTGGGAGGCTGAGGCCCCCGCTGACGCAGCGGGGATTGCAGCCCAATGACGCGTAATTCACGCCCTGATCAGGATTGGTGGACGGCGGCAGAGATTGCCGACGCGGGCTTGCCCGATATGCCGACCTCTCGGCAGGGCGTGGAGCAGATCCTCAAGGCCCAAGGCTGGCGCAGCCACCCAGAGTTGGCGCGCAGGCGGGCAGGGCGGGGTGGTGGTTGGGAATACAGCCCGAAGCTGTTCCCCGCGCGGGCGCAGCGGCATTTGACCGAACTGGCGATGGGCAAGGATGCCGCCGCACCGAACGCACCCGCCAAGCTGGATCGGGACGAGGCGTGGATCTATTACGAAAAACTGCCGCAGAAGGCCAAAACCGAGGCGGCACGGCGCTTGGGCGTGATCCAATCGGTCGAGGGGCTGATCGGGGCCGCGATCAGTAAACAGCTCGCGGTGATCGATGTCGCGAAGCTCAGCGGGATCTCGGCACGCACGATCTGGAACTGGTTCACGATGATCGAGGGCATCTCGGAGGTGGATCGGCTCGCCTATCTCGCGCCGCGTCACCGTGTCGGCGCGCGCAAACGGCCGATGGCGGAGTTCTCTGAGGACTTCTTCTCTTGGATCAAATCCGACTATCTGCGCCCTGCGGCCCCCTCATTCTCAACCTGCTATCGCCGCGCGGTGAGCCTCGCGCCAAAGCAGGGCTGGGTGACCGCGCCCGAGCGCACGATGCGCCGCCGATTGGACGCCGAGGTGCCAAACGCGGTGCAGGTTCTGGCGCGCAAAGGTCGCGAGGCACTCAAGCATATGTATCCGGCGCAGACGCGGGACAAAACCTGCCTGCGTGCGCTGGAAGCAGTTAACGCCGACTTCCACAAGTTCGACGTGTTTGTCGAATGGCCGATGCAGCCCGGCGATACAAAGCCGGTCATCGGGCGGCCCCAGATGTGCGCGTTTCAGGATATTTTCTCCGGCATGATCCTGTCTTGGCGGGTCGATAAGACGCCCAACACCCTCGCCGTGCAGCTTTGCGCGGGGGATATGATCGAGGACTTCGGGATCCCCGAGAAGATCCTCCTCGATAACGGCAAGGAGTTTGCCAATAAACGCCTCACGGGCGGGGTCGAGAAGCGCAACAAGTTCACGATCCGCGAGGACGATCTTCCGGGGCTGTTTGTGAGCCTTGGCTGCGAGGTGCATTTCGCCAAGCCTTATAGCGGCCAGTCAAAACCCATCGAGCGGGCGTTCCGCGACATGTGCGATGCCATCGCCAAGGATCCACGGTTCAACGGGGCCTATACGGGCAATCACCCCGGTGCAAAGCCTGAGGATTACGGCTCGCGGGCCGTCAAACTCGAGGATTTCCTGCGGGTGCTCGGTGAGGGCATTCAAGAGCATAACACCCGCCAAGGGCGGCGCTCCGAAGTGGCCTTTGGGCGGTCCTTCGCGGATGTGTTTGCGGAAAGCTATGAGGTCAGCCCGATCCGTCGCGCCACCGATGCGCAGCGCCGCTTCTGGCTGATGGGCGCGCAGGGGCTGAACTGTCATTCGCGCACCGGCCGCGTGAAGTTCATGGGTAACGAATACTACGCCCCGTGGATGAGCGAATATGCCGGAAAACGCATTCTTGTGCGCTTCGACAACGCGGCGCTCTGGGACGGTCTCCATATCTATACGACCGAGAACGAGTATCTGGGCCATGCCCCTTGCCGGAACAACTCAGGCTTCTTCGATATGGAAGAGGGCAAAGTACATGAAAAAGCCCGCAAGGCCTACACCAAGGCCGTGCGCGAGCAGCTCAAGGCGCATCGTAAATATACAGCCGTCCAGATGGGCCGTGATCTGGATGCGCTAGCGCCCGACGCCATGCCTCCCATCGAGGCCAAGGTGGTGCGCCCAATCTTTGGCAAGCAGGGCCGAGGCGTCGAGCCAACCCCGCCAATGTCTGATGCCGAGCGCCTCGCCGAGGCGGCGATTGTCGCGGATCTGAGCGCGCGCCGTGTTGAGCGTGCGCCCGAGGAGGAACCGCGCGCGCGGTTCAAGCGGGCCTTGGAATTAGAACGTCAGATCGCGGCGGGCGAGAGCGCCACGCGCGATCAGCAGCGGTGGCTGATGAGCTACCAGAAAACCCCCGAATACCAAGCGGAGCGGATGCTCTTCGAGGACCACGGAGACGGGATGTTTGGATGAAAAACCTCCGGGGGCATGCGCGCCCACCGGAGGAACTTAGAGCGGTATTGGAGATGAAGATGACAGACGAAACGCCCCTTTACAATACGGTAGCCCCCCTGCGGAACGTGGCCGCGATGGTCTCGCTTTTGCAGCGGGTCCAGAACCGCGCCCACGGCTTGCCGGGGATGGCGGTGTTCTACGGGCCGAGCGGCTGGGGTAAGACCACTGCCGCCGTCTATGCGGCCAATAAATTCAGCGCCTATCAGGTGCAGGTCAAATCGACATGGACGGCGCGGAAGTTCTGCGAGGCCACGCTGGCCGATATGGGGATCAAGCCCGCGCGCACGATTGCGGATATGGTCGATCAGATCTCCGAAGAGCTGGCGATCAGCGGCAAGCCGTTGATTATTGATGAGGCCGACCATTTGGTGGCGCGGCGCTGCATCGAGTTGGCGCGGGATATCTATGAGAGTTCCGGCGCGCCGGTGCTGTTGATCGGCGAGGAAGAGCTGCCGCAAAAGCTCCAGCAATGGGAGCGGGTTCATGGCCGGATGCTCGATTGGGTCGCGGCTCAGCCCGGCACGATCACCGACGTGGCGCATCTGGCGAAGATCTACTGCCCGAAGGTCACGCTGGCGGCGGATCTGTCGGAGTATCTGCTCAAGGTTTCGAACAAATCGATCCGCCGGATCTGTGTGAACTTGGAGCGGGTGCATGAATTCGCCCAGACCAAGGACATGCAGCAGATCTCGATGATGGATTGGGGCCGCAACGGGTTCTTCACCGGCCAAGCGCCCGCCGCGCGGAGGGATGTGGCATGAGGCAGGGACGCAACTCGACGGAAGAGATCCACGCCGCGTTTCAGCATGCTTTGGGCATGGGAGATTTCACGGCGGGGGAATTGACGAAGGGGGCAGGGGTCACGGCATCGGTGGCGGCGCGCTATGTGCGCAGCTGGGTAAGCACAGGGATCGCCGAGATCGCCCGCACCGAGGGCCGAACCCGTCGCTACCGGATCACCCAATTCGCCCGCGAGAGCATCGGGGCAGGGATGGAGCGCGACCGCCTGCTGGAGACCTCGGAGCCAGTGACCGAGCAACTCTGGCGCAGCATGCGGATGCAGAAGGAATTTTCGGCGGCGGATCTCGCGTCCACCAGCCTTGGCGTCACCGAGGCGCAGGCGCAGGGATATTGCAGCCTGCTTCTGGAGGGCGGCTATCTGCGCGTCACCCGCACTGCCATCCCCGGCAAGCGCACCGCGCGCTACCGCTTGATCAAACCCACGGGCGCACATGCGCCAGTCGAGTGCCGCGTGCGCGCAATCTGGGACGCCAATGAGGACGAATTCACCCATATCGTGAGGGGCCGGAGATGAGCGATCTTATGACAACGGTGCAGACCGCTTGGGGGCCGCTATGCCCCGATTGGGTCATCACTCTCGCGCGGGCCTGCATGGATACCAGCCAGAACAAGGTCGCGGAGAAGATCGGGCGATCCGGTGCACTGGTGAGCCAAGTGCTGCGGGCGAAATATCCGGGCGATCTGGGCGCGGTCGAGGAGCTGGTGCGCGGACATTTCGAAAATGCCGTGGTGGATTGCCCCGCGCTGGGCTTCCTGCCCACGCATGAATGCCGGATGTGGCGCGAGCGCTCCAAGACCTTCGTCAGTTCCAACACCCTGCGGGTTCGGATGTATCGCGCCTGCGCGCGCTGCCCTCGCGCGGCGGCACCGGAGGGCAAGGCATGAGCGAGATTGAACTTCGCGAGCGGATTGCGGCGATTGCGTTGCAGGTTGCGGATCTGCACGGGGTGAGCTTGGCCGATATGATCGGCAAGGGGCGCGCGCCGGAGGTGCAATGGCCGCGCCATGAGGCGGCCTATGTCTGCCAGCAGCTGACCTCCGCGCCCTATGCGGTGATCGGCGCGGTGCTGGGCGGGCGCGATGCCACCACGATCAAACACTCGCTGCAGCGGGTGACGGGGCGGGCGCAGGCGGATCCGGATTACCGTGTCAGCTTGGCGCAGCTGCTGGAGGGCATGGACGCCGCGCCCAATACCGCGCTGCGCGCTCGTGCCGTGTTGCAAACCCAAGCCCGCGCCGATGCGCAGCTCTCGGCCTCGCTCCTCGCAGCCTGCTCCATCCTATCGGATGCCAAGCTGACCGATGCCGAGGCCCGCCGCGCGGCGCTCTCGATCATGACCCATGCGGTCCCCCATTCCCCCACCCATGAAGGAGCCCTTCAATGAGCCTTTACCCTCCAGCAATTCTGCCCTCGGGCCGCGTGACGATTGATGGTGTTGAACACATCATCGGCGGGCGCGGTGAGAAGACACCCGTCTCGATGATCAAACCCCAGCACCTTCTGGAAGACGCGCTTGTGCGTGAGGAGATGGGCCATGCGGTCGCACTTTCCGATCAGCTCTCGCGCTTCTCGGCGCATTTTTACGAGAACCTCGGGGCGTTCGAGGATTTGATCGCCGAGCGCTATGAGGCGAAGATCGGCGGCCAGAAGGGCAATAAAACCCTGTTCAGCCATGACGGCACGATGAAGATCACCGTGCAGATTGCCGATCAGGTGGTGTTCGGCCCTGAGCTGCAGGTCGCCAAAGAGCTGGTCGATGAATGCCTGACGGAATGGACGGCGGGATCGGGCGCGGAGTTAAAGGCGGTCGTGAACCGTGCGTTCAACGTGGACAAAGAGGGGCAAATCAACCGCGCCGCGCTCTATCATCTGCTGCGCCTCGAGATCGCGCACCCGCGCTGGCAATCCGCGATGCAGGCGATCAAGGACGCGATGAAGACGGTCGGCACCAAGCGCTATGTGCGCTTCTATCGCCGCGAGACGCCGGACAGCCCTTGGAAACCCGTCACCATCGATCTGGCGAAAGCCTGATCCATGACCTTGGCCGAGTTTCAGTTAGAGCTGCGCTTGATTACCGACAAGGTGATCTCCGCGCATCTCAACGCGGATGCCGCCTATCGGCGCGCCGTCGAGCGCCTGATGGAACGAAGCCAGAGCCTCGCGATTGATGAACCCGAACAGTTCTTGGCCACCACCCGCGCCGAAATCTAACGTCTGCAACGCATTATGACCCATGAGGAAAGGATCCGCCGATGAGCCAAACGGTCAAATTGATCCATGTCGGATGCCGCGAATTGGGCATTGATAGCGAGACGCGGCGCGCGATGCAGCTGCAGCTGGTGGGTAAGGAAAGCCTTACCTCGATGACAGAGGCCGAGCGCAAGCAGGTGCTCGACGCGCTCAAGGCGCGCGGGTTCAAGCCGTTTGGCGATCCTAAGGCGGGCGGGCGCGGTAGGCCTGCGGCCAAGCGCCCCGATGTGCGGTTCGCGCATGTGCTATGGCGGCTGCTCGTTGATGCAGGCGAGGCGAAGGTGGCGGGGCCAAAGGGCCTCAACGCCTTCATCCGCGCGCGGTTTGAGAAGACATGGGGCTATGTGCCGCTCGATATCGACGTGATGCAGGAGGCGGCCGAGATCCGCGACGTGGTCGAGGCGCTCAAGGATTGGTGCCATCGCAAAGGCGTGGAGTTGGATCAATGACGACATTCCCCGGCATTGCGGGCCAGATCGAGGAGGCGATTGGCATCGAGCTGACCACGCTCCTGATCCGCCGCTGG